>Ga0247819_10000286_pt1 | contig 31279 bp, 25 predicted proteins | sample 13C_Xylose_Day6_FD_193428 | JGI IMG/M metagenome (GOLD analysis project Ga0247819, IMG submission 193428) | Soil microbial communities from agricultural site in Penn Yan, New York, United States - 13C_Xylose_Day6 | ecosystem: Environmental > Terrestrial > Soil > Agricultural land | place: USA... | reverse complement strand
GGGTTGAACGGATGCTCGCGGTCGAACAGGGCCGACGAGGCATAACCGACCACCCGCGCCACCTGACCGTCCGGATAGCTGCCCGCCACCAGTGCACGACGTGCAGCGTTGGCACGGTTGGCCGACAGCTCCCAGTTACCGAAATCGCCCTGACCGGTGTACGGCTTGGCATCGGTATGGCCGCTGATGCTGATCTTGTTCGGCACCGCTTTGATGGTGTCAGCCATGGCCAGCAGGATGTCTTCGAAATACGGTTTCAGACGGGCCGAGCCGGAATCGAACATCGGCCGGTTTTCGGCGTCCACGATCTGGATGCGCAAACCATCCGGAGTGATCTCGAACATGATCTGGTCTTTGAATTTCTGCAGCTGCGGGTTCTCTTCAACCTTGTTCTGCAATTCTTGCAGCAGCAGTTCGAGGCGTTCCTTCTCGACCATTTCGGCCATGCCTTCGACCTGTTCGGCGTCGACGGTGACCTTGTCCGGTTGCGGCTGGGATTTCACCTCAGGGTTGAGGGTGTTTTCCGGCGCCAGGGTCGGCGTACCGCCCAGGTCGATGATGTACGGCGTGCCGCTTTCGGAAAAGCCGATCGGGTCTTTGAAGTAACCGGCGATGGCGATCTTCTGTTCCGGTGTTGCCGTGGACAGCAGCCACAACACCAGGAAGAACGCCATCATCGCCGTGGCGAAGTCGGCGAAGGCGATTTTCCAGGCGCCCCCGTGATGCCCGCCGGCGATGCGCTTGACGCGCTTGATGATTATCGGCTGATTGTTTTCCATAACTTAACGACCACGAACCGCTTGTTCCAGCTCGGCGAAGCTTGGACGGTGCGCCGGGTACAGAACCTTGCGACCGAACTCCACGGCCAGCGACGGCGGCATGCCGGAAGCCGAAGCCACCAGCGAGGCCTTGATGGCTTCGTAGACATTCAGCTCTTCCTTGGCGTCGTGGGCCAGGGAATGGGCCAGTGGGCCGAAGAAGCCGTAGGCCGCAAGAATACCGAAGAAGGTACCCACCAGGGCCGCACCGACGTGCAGGCCGATGGACTTCTGGTCGCCCTCACCCAGGGAGGCCATGGTCACCACGATACCCAATACCGCCGCGACAATACCGAAACCGGGCATGGCGTCGGCGATGCCGTTCACCGCGTGGGACGGGTGCTCAAGGTCTTCCTTGAGGCTGTACAGCTCCATGTCGAACAGGCCTTCCAGCTCGTGGGGAGCCATGTTGCCGGAGGACATGATGCGCAAGTAATCGCAGATGAACGCGGTCATGCGCTCGTCTTTAAGGACCGTCGGGTACTTGGCGAAGATCGGGCTCGCTGCGGCATCTTCAATATCGCCTTCGATGGCCATCATGCCTTCGCGGCGGCTCTTGTTGAGGATCTCGTAAATCAGACCCAGCACTTCAAGGTAGAAGGCGTGCGTGAAACGCGAACCAAACATGCTCAGGGATTTCTTGAGCACGTGCATGGTCATGTAGCCGGGGTTGGCCTGCAGGAATGCACCGAGGGCCGCACCACCGATGATCAATACCTCGAAAGGCTGGATCAGGGCGGCAATTTTGCCGTGGGAGAGCACGTATCCGCCGAGCACGCTCGCGAATACGACGATGATGCCGATTATTTTAGCCATAGGTAGGAGAGCACTTACTGAGTCGGGTTCAAGGTCATATTCGGAAGTTAAAAAATCTCTTCTTCTACTTATCGGCAAAACTGCGCCAGACTATAGCCAGTTCAGGCGAAAAGCCACTTCGACCCACTCCGGGCCCCGTTAATGCTGAAGATGATCGCCTCCAGACATGGTTAACGAAACGAACGTCCCGACGCAAAAACCGACCACTCTCCAAGGCTGGGTCAAGCTTCTGGATGGCGTACGCCTGCCGGTTCCGCAGGCCAGTCACGACCGAGTCTGCCGGGCAATCCGCGACAGCCGCAGCTCGCTGCGCGACATCGCCGATTTGATGCAGGACAGCCCGGCCCTGGCCTTGAGCGTCATTCGCGAAGCCAATCGGCACACGCATGGCAGCATGACCGAACCGGCGGAAAACCTTGAGGTGGCGATCAATCGCCTCGGTTTGAAACGCACGGAGGAATTGCTCGAACGCTTGCCCGCCCAGCCCATGGCCGAGATCCCCAAAGCCCTGCGGCAACTACAACTGATCAGCCAACATGCGACGCAACAGGCCAACGGCTTTTTCGCCAACCGCCTCGCGCGCCTGTGGCAGGACATTCACTGGGGCAGCCTGCTGTTTCTGTCGCCACTGTGGCCGCTGGCGCTGACGCACCCGCAATTGCTCGAAGAGTGGGAACTGCGGGTCATCCATAAAGGCGAATCGGCGCTCAAAGTCGAAAAACAATTGTTTGGTACGCGCCTGTTGGAAATCGGCCTGGCCCTGGTGGATGTCTGGCGCCTGCCGATTTGGGTGCAGCAAGGTTATAAACTGCTGCTGACCGAGCAGCGGGAACTGGTCAAGGTCCTGCGCATTGCCCGTGACAGTGATCATCCGTTGCGTCAACAAAACCGCCTGGATGACGATCCAACGTTACGCCGCTGGCTCAACCAGCCCGCCAACACGGTGCTGCTGGCCAATGGGCTGGCGCTTTCGGCGCAACAGGCCTGGGACAGCCCGCACAGCGAGCGCTGGCAGTTCCTGACCAGCCTTTACCTGCAAATGCCGATGGACGAAGTCCAACAACAACTGCACCAGCAGGCTGCCAACAGCGCCCGCCATCACGCCATGCCCGACCTCTGGCACCCCGCCGTTGCACTGCTCTGGCCGTGGGGCACGAACCGCGTTCACGCCGGCCTGCTTCCAGCCCCGGCGCCGACCGCCGAAGACCTGGCAAAGTGGCGCCGACAGTGTGCCGAATTGCTGATCGAGCCGAGCCGCTTCACCAACGCCATGCACTTGACCACCTCGGCCCGAGACGCACTGGTCGCGTGCGGCATGCGCCGGGTGATGATCCTGATGGCTGATCGCACCCACGCCAATCTGCGGGTGCACCAGACCGCCGGGTTGCCGAAAGAAGCGGCCGGGCTTAATTTCGTGGTCAGTCAGAGTAGCGTCCTGCAACGACTGCTCGCGCAACAGGCCCAGGTGCGCCTGACGCCAGAAAACAACGCACAATTTTCCGCACTGCTGCCCAACGGCCTGCGCTCACAGTTTAGCGGCGAGCATCTGTTACTGCGTTCACTGGTCAACAACGGCCGGGTGATCATGATTGTCGTGGCGGATCAGGGCGGCGGTCCCTTTTCGGAAATCACCGTACAAGCCTTCGGCAAAACCGCGCAATGCATCGAGAAAGCCCTGCACAGCTTTAGCCACCGCGGCCAGTAAGGCTGCGTTACAATCTTCCCTTTTTGTGCCCTGGAGACCTCACATGTCTGACTTCTCTGGCTTGCCGCTGGTGATCGAGCCGAGCGACTTGCTCCCTCGCCTCGACGCCCGCGAGCTGATCCTGGTGGACCTGACCAGCAGCGCCCGCTACACCGAAGGGCATATTCCCGGTGCACGTTTTGTCGACCCTAAACGTACCCAACTCGGTCAGGCACCTGCGCCGGGACTGATGCCACCGCAGGCAGCACTTGAAGCGCTGTTTGGAGAATTGGGACACAACCCCGACGCCGTTTACGTGGTGTATGACGACGAAGGCGGCGGTTGGGCCGGGCGCTTTATCTGGTTGCTGGACGTCATCGGCCACAGCAAATACCACTACATAGACGGTGGTTTGCCCGCTTGGCTGGCAGAAGGTTTGCCGATGTCGATCCAGATCCCGCCAACCGCAGGCGGTCCAGTTGCGCTGACATTGCACGACGAACCTACCGCTACTCGCGAGTACCTGCAAAGCCGTCTCGGCGCTGCTGACCTGGCGATCTGGGATGCGCGCGGGCCGCTGGAATACTCCGGTGAGAAAGTGCTCGCGGCCAAGGGAGGTCATATCCCCGGCGCGGTCAATTTCGAATGGACGGCAGGCATGGATAAGACGCGCCAATTGCGTATCCGCAGCGACATGCCGGCAATCCTTAAACAATTGGGCATCACGCCTGACAAAGAAATCATTACCCACTGCCAGACCCATCACCGGTCGGGCTTCACTTATCTGGTGGCCAAGTCCCTCGGTTATCCGCGGGTCAAAGGCTACGCCGGCTCCTGGGGCGAATGGGGCAATCACCCCGACACCCCCGTCGAGATTTAAGGTTTTTAAGGACACCTAATGAAAGAGCGTTTGTTTATCCTCAGCCAATACCTGCTGCCCCACCACCTGCTCTCGCGACTGGCCGGCTGCATCGCCGAATGCCGCGTTCGCTGGTTCAAGAATGCCTTCACCGCATGGTTCGCCAAGCGCTATCAGGTGGACATGTCGCAGGCGCTGGTCGAAGACCTGACCGCCTATGAGCATTTCAACGACTTCTTCACCCGCGCCTTGAAAGACGGCGCCCGCCCGCTCGACGAAACACCGGGCGCGATCCTCAGCCCGGCCGACGGTGCGATCAGCCAGCTCGGCCCGATCGAACACGGTCGCGTGTTCCAGGCCAAGGGCCACAGTTTCAGCGTACTGGAACTGCTGGGTGGCGATGCGGCCAATGCTGCGCCGTTCATGGGCGGTGATTTCGCGACTATTTACCTGTCGCCGAAAGACTACCACCGTGTGCACATGCCGCTGGCCGGCACCTTGCGCGAGATGGTCTACATCCCGGGTCGTCTGTTCTCGGTGAACCAGTCCACCGCTGAAAACGTACCGGAACTGTTCGCCCGCAACGAGCGTGTAGCGTGCATTTTCGACACTGAGCGCGGGCCGATGGCCGTGGTGTTGGTGGGTGCGATGATCGTCGCGTCGATTGAAACCGTGTGGGCTGGCCTGGTTACGCCGCCGAAACGCGAGCTGAAAACCTTCCGCTACGACGAAGCCGCGCGTGCGCCGATCCACTTGGAAAAAGGTGCGGAGCTGGGTCGCTTCAAGCTGGGTTCGACCGCTGTCGTGCTGTTCGGGCCGGATCAAGTGAAGTGGGCTGAAGACATGACTGCCGGCGTCGCCGTGCAGATGGGTCAGGGCATGGGCTCACCAAAAGCCTGATCCATACGCTGATCTAAATAATGTAGGAGCTGCCGCAGGCTGCGATCTTTTGATCTTAAGACATCAAGATCAAAAGATCGCAGCCTGCAGCAGCTCCTACATGCAGAACCGCAGACTGCGGGTATATCAGAGCTGGCCGTCGCGATCGCGGAAGCCCAGCAGATACAGCACACCATCCAGCCCCAGGGTGGAAATCGCCTGCTTCGCCGACTGTTTAACCAGCGGCTTGGCACGGAACGCCACGCCCAACCCGGCAATTGCCAGCATCGGCAAGTCATTCGCGCCGTCGCCGACCGCAATGGTCTGCTCCAGACGCAAACCTTCCTTGTGCGCCAACTCTTTCAGCAGATCCGCTTTGCGCTGCGCGTCGACAATCGGCTCGATGGCCACGCCAGTCACCTTGCCGTCGACCACTTCCAGTTCGTTGGCGAACACGTAATCGATACCGAGCCTGGCCTGCAATTGCTTGGCGAAGTAGGTGAAGCCACCCGACAGAATGGCGGTCTTGTAACCCAAGCGCTTGAGTTCGGCGAACAGGGTTTCAGCGCCTTCGGTCAAGCGCAGCGAAGCGCCGATGGAATCCAGTACGCCGACATCCAGACCTTTAAGCAACGCCAGGCGCTCTTTGAAGCTGGCGCGGAAATCCAGTTCACCGGCCATCGCCCGCTCGGTGATTTCCGAAACCTTGTCACCCACGCCGGCGGCCTTGGCCAGTTCGTCGATCACCTCGGCTTCGATCAGGGTCGAGTCCATGTCGAACACCGCCAGACGACGGTTACGACGGAACAGCGAATCTTCCTGGAAGGCGATATCGACGTTCAGCTCCTGAGCAACGCTGAGGAATTCGGCACGCAGCGCCTGCGGATCAGCCGCTTCGCCACGCACGGAAAACTCGATGCATCCCTTGCCTTTATCAGCCGGGGTATCCAGCGGCATGCGCCCGGACAGACGATCGATGTGGTCGATGTTCAGGCCATACTTGGCGGTGATCGAACTCACGGCCTGCAATTGCCCGGCGGTCACCTTGCGGGTCAGCAACGTCACGATGTGGCGCTTTTTGCCCTGGTTGCCCACCCACTGCTGGTAATCCTGTTCGGACACCGGCGTGAAACGCACCTGTTGATCCAGTTCATAGCCTTTGAACAGGATATCCTTGAGCACGGACTTGCCTTGCTCGGTGTCGGGAATTTCAACCAGGATGCCGAACGACAGCGTGTCGTGGATCACCGCCTGACCGATGTCGAGAATGTTCACACCACCCTGGGCCAGAACGCCGGTAATGGCCGCAGTCAGACCCGGACGGTCGACTCCCGTGATGTTTATCAGGACGATTTCGCGCAAGGCGCACCCCCGCAGGTGGAAAAAAACCGCATTCTACCCACTTTCAGTGACCATCGGGCACCGTGAGCGCTTTGACGGTCTAGGGCCTGTCGCTATACTGCGCGTCAACTTCACGGACAAAAGAGCCGAGCTCAAGTGAACCGGCCCACGCCAGTAAAAACCGATAACTTCTTCCTGCTGATCTTCCGGGCACTGCGTCACCGCCGTGTACCGATTGCATTACGCATCGCCAGCCATAACGTGATCCTGGTCGCTCTGGCCCTGGTGATCTACGCCTGCGTGATGGGTTTGCAGTTCAAGCAGGCCATGCACGAGCAGGCCGATGCGCTGGGCGAAAGCCTGACCACGCAGACCGCCACCTCGGCCACCGAGCTGTTGGTGTCCAATGACATCCTCAGCCTCAACGTGCTGCTCAACAACCTGACCAAAAACAAGCTGGTGGCTCACGCCGCCATCTACAGCATGGATAACCGCATCCTTGCCGAAGCCGGTCAGCGCCCCAAACACGGCCTGCTGGGCGAAGCCGAGGGCATCTACCAGAGCAAGATCACGTTTCAGGACGTGACCGCCGGGCAGCTGCGCATCAGCCTGGACATGGACCAGTTCCAGCAACCGATGACCATCAGCCTGCAAAGCATGGGCATCCTGAGCGCGATCCTGCTGGCCTTGTCCCTGGCCTTGAGCCTGCGCCTGGGCCGGCACATCTCCACGCCGCTCATGCAATTGCGCGTGTGGCTGCGCAACATTGATGAATACACCCCGGCCACCGAACGTCAGGACGAGATCGGTGACCTGGCGCGTCAGCTGCACGCCAATTTCGCCCCCGAGCCCGCCGAACCGGAACCGGTGCCGGAACCCGAGCTCGATGACAGTGATTACGACGATGCCGAGCCCGGCTTCGAAGTACGCAACCTGCGCGATCCAAGTTTCGATGAAAGTCGCCCGATGGCGGCGATGAAGGCGGCACCGCGACGCGTTGTCAGCACGGTCGAAGACGAAGACGACGATGATGCGTTTGCCGACTTGCTCGATGAGGCAGACAGCGAAGCCAAACCGATAGCCCGCCCTGTGCCTTCGAATGTGCCGCAGCACAGCGCCGTGCTGGCCGTACAGTTGGGTTCTCAGGAGCAGCTGCGTCGTTTACCGCGCACACGCCTGGAAGAACTGCTCAAGCGTTACCGTGACTGCCTCGACCAGGCCGCTTCGCTCTACCAGAGTGAACTGCACACGCTGAACGACGGCAGTACGCTGATGCTGTTCCATACCGAAGACAGCGGCGACGACTATCTGACCAATGCCATCTGCTGCGGCGAGTTGCTACGTGCGCTGGGCCATCAGTTGCAAATCGAAGTCGCCGACAGCGGCATTACCCTGCAATTGCAGTTGGGCCTGACGTTGGGTGATGAGCTGTTCGGCCTGAGCCAGATCGATCTGCTGCTGACCGATAGCGCTCAGGACGCCCTCGCCCTGTCGCAACACAGCCGCAACCTGCTGCTGGTGGAGCGCAAGATCAGCGACGACGCGCTCATCCGTCAACGCGCACGGATCCGCCCGATTGCCAGTCCTGAAGGGGCTTGCTGCGTTGAGCGCCTGATGGAGCCTTATCCATCGATGCTGGAGCGGCAACTGGCGCGGATGCATGAGCGCCGGGCGTAAGCCATAACCCCCGTTGTGAAGAAGCCCGCAGATGATCACTCGTCTGCGGGCTTTTTTATTGCCTGTACTGCCGCAATCGCTGGCAAGCCAGCTCCCACAGTGATTGGTGTCGAACACACAATCTGCGCTCAACAGCTCCCACATTGATTGATGTCGTACACACGATCTGCGTTCTACGGATACCCCTGTGGGAGCTGGCTTGCCAGCGATGAGGCATCAGCCGCACTGGACGTCTCCAATCAGCAGAAACTACAAAGCCCGCGCAAGGCGGGCTTTGGTTTGACTCGATCCAGCCTTAGAAGCGGAACACTTCCATATCGGTACGAATCGGTGAAGCCATTGGAATCTTCGGCTGCTTTTCCGCTTCCGCCGCAGGCGCCACAGGTTTAGCTGCCGGTTTCTTTGGCGCTTCGGCGATCGGTGGCTGGTTGGCCAGCGGCTTGAGCGCGGTCGACAGCTGTTCAGCCAGCTTCTGCAACAACACACCCTGAGCCTGAACCTGCGCCGCGGTGGTGCCGGCGTGCAGTTCCTGCAGGTGGATGATGCGGTTGTCGCGGACTTGCCCACGGCGGTCAATCAGGCGCCATTGCGCATCGAGGATCGCCGGCTGCTTTTCACCCGAATCCAGACGGGTGATGGTCAACAACACCTGAACATCCGGGGTGAAACCCACGGTTGCCGGCGCCAATACCACGCGCTGGCTGTCCAGATGACCGGCGACCTGACGCAACAACAGCTGGTCGATGTCGGAAGACAGGCTGCCGGCCCAACGACCATCGGTCGCCGCTTGCAGGCTGCCATCGGGTTGACGCTGCAGCAGGGTTTCGCGTTGCAGATAGTCGGCAACGGTCACCGGGCCCAGCAATACCGCCATGCCCGCGCTTTGCGCAGGCTGAACCGGACTTCCGCTGTCCAGTTGATACAGCGACACCGGCTGGTGAACGCTGCAACCCGCCAGGCCAAGAACGCCGGCGAGCATCAAAATAAAAGGAAGGCGCAGAGCAGTCATCGTCCCATCCAGGTGATTGCCACAAGGCTAATCACAGTGAAAATACTCAATAAATATGAAGAACGCTCGGCCACGCCGGCGCTTGAAAGGCCATATCATCCGTGAATATGCGTTCCGACTCCAGCGCCAAAGCGTCGATCTACGCGTTAAATCGTAGATCGAGGCCTCTAGGACGCTTAATTGAGGTTTTCGACGAGCAGCGCATCTACCCTCTGGAAGCCACGTGGCAGTTTGTTACCACGACGCCCACGCTCACCCTTATAGTGTTCGAGGTCGTCCGCTTTCAGTGACAAGGTACGTTTTCCGGCCTGCAGCACCAGAGTGGCACCCTCCGGAATGACGGCGATGTCCGTAACATACTCTTCGCGACTGGCCACACGCTCACCGGAAATCCCGATGATCTTGTTGCCTTTGCCCTTACCTAATTGTGGCAGATCGCTGATTTTGAAGATCAGCAGCCGACCTTCGGTGGTCACAGACGCCAACCAGTTATGTTCACGATCGGCGACAGGCCGCGGCAGGATCACCTTGGCGTTGTTCGGCAGGCTCAACAGCGCCTTGCCCGCCTTGTTCTTGGCCTGCAGGTCTTCACCCTTGACCACGAAACCGTAACCGGCGTCGGACGCGATCACGTACAGCGCGTCGTCTTCGGGCATCAGCACGCATTCGAAGGTCGCGCCCGGCGGTGGCGTCAGACGACCGGTCAGCGGTTCGCCCTGGCCACGGGCCGACGGCAACGTATGCGCGGCCACCGAATAACTGCGCCCGGTGGAGTCGATAAACACGGCGAACTGGTTAGAGCGCCCGGCCGCCAAGGCTTTGAAACCGTCGCCAGCCTTGTAGGAAAGGCCGGTGGCGTCGATTTCATGCCCTTTGGCGGAGCGTATCCAACCTTTCTCCGACAGCACGACCGTCACTTTTTCGTTCGGCAACAGGTCGTGTTCGGTCAAGGCCTTGGCTTCAGTACGCTCGACGATTGGCGAACGACGGTCATCGCCGTAAGTTTCAGCGTCTTTGATCAGCTCGGTGCGCACCAGTTTCTTCAGCTTGGCTTCGCTGCTGAGCAGGGCTTGCAGCTTGGCTTGTTCCTTGAGCAATTCATCCTGCTCGGCGCGCAGCTTCATTTCTTCCAGTCGCGCCAACTGACGCAGACGGGTGTCGAGAATGTAGTCGGCCTGGATTTCGCTCAGGGCGAAACGCTCGATCAGCGCGGCTTTCGGATGTTCCTCGGTGCGGATGATGTGAATCACTTCATCCAGGTTGAGGTAAGCGATCAACAAGCCGTCCAACAGGTGCAGGCGACGCTCGACTTTATCGAGGCGGAATTGCAGACGGCGACGAACGGTCTGTACCCGGAACTCCAACCACTCGACCAGCAAGGCGCGCAGGTTTTTCAGCTGCGGCTTACCGTCCAGACCGATGATGTTGACGTTGACCCGATAGCTCGATTCCAGCTCGGTGCTGGCGAACAGATGCTGCATCAACGCATCGTGGTCAAAGTTCTTCCGCGCACCCGGAATGATCACGATCCGGCACGGGTTCTCGTGGTCCGACTCGTCACGCAAGTCAGCGATCTGCGGCGCCTTGGACGGCTTGGCCTGCATCATGGCCGCAATCTGTTCCAGCACCTTGGCGCCCGACACTTGATGCGGCAGCGCGGTGACGATGATGTCGCCGTCTTCGATGTGATAAACGGCGCGCATGCGCACCGAGCCCTTGCCGGTTTCATACATTTTCAGCAGGTCGGCGCGCGGCGTGATGATTTCCGCTTCGGTCGGGTAATCCGGGCCCTGAATGTGTTCGCAAAGCTGTTCGACCGTGGCTTTGGGTTCATCGAGCAAACGCACGCAGGCACTGGCGACTTCGCGCAGGTTGTGCGGCGGTACGTCGGTGGCCATGCCCACGGCGATGCCGGTGGTGCCATTGAGCAGGATGTTCGGCAAACGTGCCGGCAATACCAGCGGTTCGTCGAGGGTGCCGTCGAAGTTCGGGCCCCAATCCGCGGTGCCTTGGCCCAGTTCGCTGAGCAGCACTTCGGAATAGCGCGACAACCGCGCTTCGGTGTAACGCATGGCGGCGAAGGATTTCGGATCATCCGGCGCACCCCAGTTACCCTGGCCGTCGACCAGCGTGTAGCGATAGCTGAACGGCTGGGCCATCAGGACCATGGCTTCGTAGCAGGCCGAGTCGCCGTGGGGGTGGAACTTGCCGAGCACGTCACCGACGGTACGCGCCGATTTCTTGTGCTTGGAATCAGCGTCCAGCCCCAACTCGCTCATGGCGTAAATAATGCGCCGTTGCACGGGTTTCAGGCCGTCGCCGATATGCGGCAAGGCACGGTCCATGATCACGTACATGGAGTAGTTGAGGTAGGCATTTTCGGTGAAGTCAGCCAGCGATCGGCGTTCTACGCCATCTAAGCTGTCTGCAAGGATGTCGCTCATGCGGGCCTCATCGGTTCGTTGTCTGGCGCAGCAGCATGGTGCCACCGCGCTGGGTAAATTCAAGTTTGTTCAGTGCGCTCATACCGAGCAGCACTTGGTCGCCATGCAGGCCTGGCGCCACCAGTGCGCGGACATCCCGCAGCACGATGTCGCCCAGTTGCAGGCGTTCAATACGGGTGCGATAGCCCTGGCTCAGGCCATTGGCCGTGCTCAGGGTCACACCGAAACCTTCTTCGAGCTTCAAGCGCCTGGCCAACTCGGCCGGGATCGCCACATCGGTCGCTCCGGTATCGAGCATGAAATCCACCGGCTGGCCATTGATATGGCCGCTGGCGACGAAATGCCCCTGGGCGTTGCTCGCCAGTTTCACTTCGATAAACCCATCACCCTGCTGTGAGCTCACCACCACATTCGGGTTTTGCTGACGCTCTTCCCACTGGCCGAAAAACCGCGTCGCCAGAAACAGCGCCGCGCACCAGGCCAGCACCATCAACACCCGACCGGCGCGTTTGCCTGGGGTTTGCTGGCTCACGGCTTGGCGCTCCAGCCACCGTCAGGCGCGGCAAAGCGCCAGATGATCGGACGAACTTCGCCATCGGCGCGGGCTCCGGTGTTGTTGTCGATGCCGATCCAGGCACCGTCAGCGTCCACGACCAACGCCTCGGCGAGGCCATAATCCTGTGGATAGCGCCGGTTTTCCTGCAACGCCTCTTCGGCAAACGACCAGCAACGCTCGACTTTGGCGGTCACTGCGTCGCGGCGGCAGATCTCGAACGCATTGCGCTCCAGGGTAAACAGCTTGCCGTTGAACAGTGACAGATCGGCAAAGTCCCGAGGCATCGCACGGGCGTGTGGAAATTGTGCCGGTTGCATTTCTTTCCCGGCTTCGCTCAGCAACACGCAGCCGCCATCGCAGTCCCACACTGATTGCTTGCGCTTGATCAGCAGCAACCCGCGGCTCTCGCGCTCGGCGGCCAACCACAATTGGTCACCTTCAGGGTTGATCGCCAGGCCTTCGAACAGCGCATTGAAGCGCAACAACAGGCCACTGGCCCGCGCTTCGCGAACCATGAGCGGCGAGATCTTCAGCCAGGAGGTCGGCCCGGTTGGCGGTATTTGCAACACCGCCGCATGGGCTTCGCTGACCACGTAGCGATTGCCGGCGCTGTCGCAGGTGATGCCTTCGAAATCCAGGTTGCCGCCACGCACGTACGATGCTGCCCAGGCCCGCGAGCGCAGGCCCCAGGGCAATCCGCTGTCCGGCACGTCAAGCACGCCGATACCCACGGCTTCGGCCTGCCAGACGCTGGCCCGGGTGTCGAGGCGGTAGATCTGATCGTCGTCGCGGTCGGAGACTGTCCACAGCTCCTTGCCGCATTGAGCCAGCCCGGACAGGTTGCCGCCGCGCATGCCATCGACGGCATGCTCGGACACCAAACGCAGTTGCGGCGTCGGCTCGGCAGACACCGTCATCGAGGTCAGCAGCAACGCACACGCCAGGGCAAAGCCCAAGCGCATCAGCCCAGCACCTCCGCCAGGTTGCCCTTGGATTCCAGCCAGGTCTTGCGGTCGCCGGCGCGTTTTTTCGCCAGCAGCATGTCCATCATTTCCGAGGTGGCGTCGAAATCATCGCCCAACGTCAGTTGCACCAGGCGCCGGGTGTTCGGGTCCATGGTGGTTTCGCGCAGTTGTGGCGGGTTCATTTCACCCAGACCTTTGAATCGCGTGACCTGCGGCTTACCGCGTTTCTTCTCGGCCACCAGGCGATCGAGAATACCGTCGCGTTCGGCTTCGTCGAGGGCGTAGTAGATCTCTTTGCCCAGGTCGATCCGGTACAGCGGCGGCATGGCGACATAGACGTGACCGGCATCGACCAGCGCACGGAAGTGCTGGACGAACAAGGCGCAGAGCAAGGTCGCGATGTGCAGGCCGTCGGAGTCGGCGTCGGCGAGGATGCAGATTTTGCCGTAGCGCAGCTGGCTCATGTCCGCGGCGCCCGGGTCGACACCGATCGCCACGGCGATGTTGTGCACTTCCTGGCTGGCCAGCACTTCGCTGCCGTCGACTTCCCAGGTGTTCAAGATCTTGCCGCGTAGTGGCAGGATCGCCTGGAATTCTTTGTCCCGCGCCTGCTTGGCTGAACCGCCCGCGGAATCACCTTCCACCAGGAACAGTTCGGAACGCATCGGGTCTTGCCCGGCGCAATCGGCGAGTTTGCCCGGCAGCGCCGGACCCTGGGTGATGCGTTTACGCTCGACCTTTTTGCTGGCCTTCAGACGACGACCGGCGTTGTTGATCGCCAGCTCGGCCAGCGCCAGACCGGTTTCCGGGTTGGCGTTGAGCCACAGGCTGAACGCGTCCTTGACCACACCGGAAACGAACGCCGCCGCTTCGCGGGACGACAGACGCTCTTTGGTCTGGCCGGAGAATTGCGGCTCCTGCATCTTCATCGACAGGACGAAAGCGATGCGTTCCCAGACGTCTTCCGGCGCCAGCTTCACGCCGCGCGGCAACAGGCTGCGGAACTCGCAGAACTCGCGCATGGCGTCGAGCAAGCCTTGGCGCAAGCCGTTGACGTGGGTGCCGCCCTGGGCGGTCGGGATCAGGTTGACGTAGCTTTCCTGCACCGCATCGCCACCTTCCGGCAGCCACAGCAGCGCCCAGTCCACCGCTTCCTTGTTACCGGCGAACGCGCCGCAGAACGGTTCGTCCGGCAGACGCTCGAATTCGCTGACAGCGTCCACCAGGTAGGAACGCAGACCGTCTTCGTAATGCCATTCGACTTTCTCGCCGGTGGCCTTGTCCTCAAAACTGACCAGCAGCCCCGGGCACAGAACGGCCTTGGCCTTGAGCACGTGCTTGAGGCGGCTGATGGAGAATTTTGGTGAGTCGAAGTATTTCGGGTCCGGCGCAAAGAACACGCTGGTGCCCGTGTTGCGTTTACCCACCGTACCAACGATTTCCAGCTCGGTGGCCTTGTAGCCGTCGGCGAAGGTCATCTGGTATTCGTTGCCGTCACGCTTTACACGCACCCGGACTTCGGTCGACAAGGCGTTGACCACCGAAATACCCACCCCGTGCAGACCGCCGGAGAACTGGTAGTTCTTGTTGGAAAACTTGCCGCCCGCATGAAGCTTGGTGAGGATCAGTTCGACGCCCGACACGCCCTCTTCGGGGTGAATGTCCACCGGCATGCCACGGCCGTCATCGCTGACTTCCAGCGAGTGATCGGCGTGCAGGATGACCTGCACCGATTTGGCGTGCCCGGCCAAGGCTTCGTCGACGCTGTTGTCGATGACTTCCTGGGCGAGGTGGTTCGGCCGACTGGTGTCGGTGTACATGCCGGGGCGTTTGCGCACCGGGTCGAGGCCCGAGAGGACTTCGATGGCGTCGGCGTTATAAGAGCTAGCGCTGGGAGTGGCCATGGGGTCTCGTCGTCAGTCATTCATTGAAAATAGGGGGCGAGTTTTCACAATGCCGTGAAATCTATCGCCTGATACAAATCTGCGCCAATGCCGGCAAAACTCAGCATGGCCGGAAGCTGTGCGGCAAACCCCTGGAAACTATGGTCGCCACCGGCCTGAATGCGCAAGGCACAGGCCCGGTAATACTGCTGCGCCAGGCGATAATCCAGCGTTTCATCACCCGTCTGCAACCATACCTGATACCGCTGCGGGTCCTGAGGGGCCGGCACTTCCAGTTCGGCCAGGGCCGCTACGTGGTCGTGGGTCAATTCCCAAGTCTCATCGGTATACAGGTTTTTCTGCGTCCCCAGAAATCCGTCGAACATCCGGTGCGGACTGACGGCAGGGTTGATCAGCAGGGCTTTCAGGCCATGGCGCTCGGCCAAGTGAGTCGCATAGTAGCCGCCGAGTGAGCTGCCGACCAGCAGAGGCCGCCCGAGCGCTTCAATCGCCTCTTCGAGCTGACCGATGGCCTCACGCGGGTGATGATGCAAGGCAGGCACGCGCAACTGGTCGCTCAAACCCAGACGGTCCATCACTTCGATCAACTGAGTGGCCTTTTTCGATGCAGGCGCGCTGTTGAAACCGTGGATATAAAGGATCGAACCGGACATTTGGACTCCCTGTGCGTCGGGTAAAGATAGGGAGTTTACTGTAGGAGCTGTCGAGTGCAACGAGGCTGCGATCTTTTGATCTTGCCTTTAAAAACACAATCAAAAGATCGCAGCCTTCGGCAGCTCCTACATTGTCAGTAGCCGTTGGAACCGTAATCCACCGTAAAATCGAAGCCGATGACTCGCTCCACACCGGTTTCCAGCCGCCCATCCGGCAGCAAGCGCAACCAGCGATAACCCGGAGCCTGCTCGCCGACCTTGAAATCCTCGCTGCCCGGTTCGAACTGAATGCAGGTCGATGGCGAGGCGATCAGACGCACGCCGTTACGCAATTGATCGATCTCCTGGTGCACATGCCCCCAAAGCACGGCGCGCACCTGTGGAAAACGATCGAGCACTTCAAAAAAAGCTTCTGGATTGCGCAGTCCGATCGGCTCCATCCACGCACAACCGATCGGCACCGGATGATGGTGGAAGCACACCAGATGATGGCGCTGCGGCGCTTCACTCAGCGAGCGAGCCAGCAGTTGCAACTGTTCGTCCTGCAAATAACCCGGCACCGAGCCCGGCACCGCCGAATCGAGCAACGTGACCCGCCAGTTGCCGATATCCACCACCGGCTCCAGCAAAGCGCTCTGCACTGCGGCCTGGGCCATGATCTGCGGCTCGTCATGATTGCCGGGAATCCAGCGCGCGGGCGCATTGAGTTGCCCGGTCAAATCGCGAAACTGCTGATAAGACTCCAGCGTACCGTCCTGGGACAGATCACCGGTGGCCAGGATCAGATCGATCCGCGGCTGCTGTGCCTGCACCAGTTCGATGACTTTTTGCAGGCTGTCACGGGTGTTCATGCCCAGCAGCGTAGTGTTCGCCTCGGCAAACAGATGGCTGTCGGAGATCTGCACCAGCAACGCCGGATCGGCGGTGGTCAAGGTGGATACGCTCGGCAAGGTGGTCTCCCAGGACGTGATCACGGGATTGGATGATTGGCGCAATTATGCTGGGGGACGATCGAAAGAAGAAACCTGTGAACCTGACGCAGTTCACAACTGCGACGGAAGTTAACGTACCACTTCGTACTCATGCCCCAGCGCCAGGCAATGGCTCAGCCACTCGCCCAGGAACATGTTCAATTGGGCCTTTTCGTCAGGCTGATGCATCGAGGCGTTCGGGTAAGGATAGATGCCGCGAAAGCGTCGCGCATGTTCGGCGCTGACCACTTCGGCCATACAGGCGTCGTGATAGACCTGCACTTCCAGTTGCGGCACCGGTAACCACGGCAGGCTGTGCTCCTGACGCACTTGCAACGTGGTGGTGTAGGGACAGACTTGCAGCACTTCCAGCGCCAGCACGCCGAGCATCTGATCGCCATGGGTCACGGCGATGCGCCGGGCGGCGGGCTCGCTGCGCATGTCTGGCAACAGTCGCATCAGGCGCGCGTAGTTCGCCTCGCAGGACGCTTGCAGCCCCACGAGGTCGACCCGATAGCGATCGCGCAGTTTGTTTACGACCATAACCCCCTCACTTCAACGCGGTTCAAAGCCAACCATTGCAAGGCAATGATGCTTGCCGCATTGGCAATACGCCCGTCGCGTACGGCTTGCAGGGCATCTTCAAAGGCCCACACCGTAACGCGGATATCTTCAGCTTCTTCCTCCAGCCCATGCAGGCCGCCGGCCCCTTTACTGTCACAACGCCCCAGGTACAAATGCACGAATTCGTTGCTGCCGCCCGGCGATGGAAAATATTTGGTCATCGGCCATAGCGCCCCGAATACAAGCCCAGCTTCCTCCTGCGCTTCGCGGTGAGCAACTTCTTCCGGCTGTTCGTCTTTGTCGATCAGACCAGCGACCAGTTCGATCAGCCACGGATTGTCGGTCTTGCCAATGGCGCCGACGCGAAACTGCTCAATCAGCACCACTTCGTCGCGCTGTGGATCATAAGGCAGAACACACACCGCATCGTGGCGAACAAACAGTTCACGACTGATTTCGCGACTCATCCCGCCGGCGAACAATTCATGACGCAAGTGCACGCGATCGAGCTTGTAGAAGCCCTCGAAGCACTTTTCGCGCCGAACGATCTCTACGGCGGTCGGAATGGCGTTGGCAAAATCAGTCATGACTATCCTCGTTCTACAAGTCCTGTTCGAGGCTGCCTTTTTCCCGGGCCTCGACTTCGCGCCATCCTAACGCGCCCGTGAGGTTTGATGCAGCCCCTTTCCCGTCAGCGGGATAGACGGTGAGGGCGAAACCCACTCTAATTAGCTTAGTGGCGAACTGACTGCTCCGTTGATAGTCGAAGCGGGTAACTTTTTGCCTTTCCCTGATTTATGAAGGACACCCATGTCGCTTTTTAAAATCGCCTCCGTGGCCGCTGTCGCCCTGACCCTGGGCGCCTGCCAGAGTTTGTTCCAGCCCAATTATCGTGCGCCGCTGGAAACAACCCGCGACGCCACCGAACAACTGCAACCCGGTTGCAAGGACCAGGATTGCCCGCTGGTAAACATCGACACCCTGCATTTCCCCGCCGAGCCCGCGCTTGACGGCATCATCGAAAAACGCCTGCTGCAAATGACCCGCACCTCGCCCGACGCCCCGGTAGCGCCAACGCTGGCAGCTTACCGCGAGGAGTTTTTGCGCACCGCCGGCCCGCGCAACAGCAGCTATCTGCAAGCGAAAGTACGCGAGCAGCATGACGGCTTGGTGATCATCGAGTTGTCCAGCTACCTGGACACGGGTGGTGCCCACGGCACGCCTGGGCGCGGCTTCATCAACTACTCACGCCAGCAGCACAAAGTGCTGACGCTCTCCGACATGCTGGTGCCGGGGCAGGAAGACGCGTTCTGGAAAGCGGCGCAAGTGGCGCACAACAGCTGGTTGATCAGCACCAAGCTCGATCAGGAACCGGAGTTCGTGAAAAGCTGGCCGTTCCAGAAAACCCAGAACGTGGCGCTGACCTATGGCGGGGTGATCCTCAAGTACGAAACCAGCAGCATCGCGCCTTACGCGCTGGGCCATGTCGAACTGAAGATCCCCTACCCTCGCCTGAACGGCATCATCAAGCCCGAGCTGTTTCCCGGCCGTAACTGAAGGCCCGACCCAGCACAAGCTGTAACAGCCCTGCCACCACCAGTGCCGGCAGGGTTGCGCCGATGTCCGGATACAAATTGGCCAGCAGATGATAGGTGCTGACCCCGCCCAGCCAGGCGAGCAGCGCCGGCCAGCGCAACGCGGCTGGCGCCACCTGGCCACTGCGTTTGCGCAGGATGAAGTGATCCACCAGGACCACGCCGAACAGCGGCGCAAACACCGAGCCGATCAGCAGCAGGAAGTTCTGGTACTGCGCCAACGGTGCCAGCAGGGCGATCAAGGTGCAAACCACACCGATGGCCAGCGCCAGGTGCTCGACTTTCAAGCGCAACAGAATCCCGCTGGACACCGCCGCCGAGTGAATATCGGCAAAAGCGTTTTCCGATTCATCCAGCAAAATCAGCAGCAGCGGTATCCCCAGGCCGGCACCGGCCAGCGCCAGCAGCAAGGCATTGACTTCACCGCTCGGCGCGAACGCCAGGGTGTAGGCCACGCCCAGACTCATCAGCCAGAAATTTCCGATGAAGAAGCCGATGGCGGTGCCACCGAAGACGTTTTTCGCCCGCTTGCCGAAACGCGAGTAGTCGGCAATCAGCGGCAACCACGACAGCGGCATGGCGATGGCAATGTCGAAGCCCACGGCGAACGGCATTGAACCGTCACCGGCCTGGGCCCACAACGCGGCCAGGTCAGCCTTGGCGAACAGGTTCCAGGTCAACCAGATGCACGCTGCCAGCAGCAGCCAGATGCCCCACTTACGCAAGATCTGGCGCACGAAGGTCAACGGTCCACTGACGGCCAACAAGGTTGCCAGGGCACCGAAAAACAGCGTCCACAGCACTGGATTGGCAATCACACTGCCGTCGCTGAACGCCTTGGCGCCCAACAGGCTGGCGGCATCGCGCATGACGATGATTTCAAACGAACCCCAACCGATCAGTTGCAGCAGGTTCAGCACCGCCGGCAGGCTCGCGCCCTTGGCACCGAGGCTGAGTTTGAGCGCGGCCATCGACGACAGGCCGGTGTCACTGCCAATCACGCCAACGGCGGCCAGCAGCAGAACGCCGACCAAGGTGCCAAGGAAAATCGCCAGCAAGGAGCCCGACAGGCCCAGGCCCGGCGCGAGCAATGCACCGGTCTGCAGCACCATCAGGCCGATGCCGAGGGAAAACCAGAGGGAAAACAGATCGCGACCGCCGAACACACGTTTGTCGGTCGGCACCGCGATGTCGGGGGAATAAGTACTCGGTTGAATGCTCAAGGGTGTTATCTCAGAGGGACATTTGTTGTTGTGTTGATCGCTATCGCCAGCAGGCTGGCTCCCACAGGGGACTTGTGAAACTCACAGATCCAATGTGGGAGCCAGCCTGCTGGCGATGGGGCCTGTGCAGGCCCCACCTTTTCAGGTCAGATCAAACTTTCTGATACAGCTGACTGCCTTCCTGCTTGAAGCGCTCTGCCTGTTCGGCCATGCCTTGGGCGACGTCCACGTCCACCGCTTCGATCCGTTGGTTGGCCGCGTACTCGCGGACTTCCTGGGTGATTTTCATCGAGCAGAATTTCGGCCCACACATCGAGCAGAAATGCGCGACCTTGGCCGAATCCTTCGGCAGGGTTTCATCGTGATACGAACGCGCGGTGTCCGGATCGAGGCCCAGGTTGAACTGGTCTTCCCAACGAAATTCGAACCGCGCCTTGCTCAAGGCATTGTCGCGGATCTGCGCACCCGGATGCCCTTTCGCCAGATCGGCGGCGTGCGCGGCGATCTTGTAGGTGATGATCCCGGTCTTCACGTCATCCTTGTTCGGCAGGCCCAAGTGTTCCTTTGGCGTCACGTAGCAAAGCATGGCGCAACCGAACCAGCCGATCATCGCCGCACCGATACCGGAGGTGATGTGGTCGTAGCCCGGTGCGATGTCGGTGGTCAGCGGGCCGAGGGTGTAGAACGGCGCCTCGTCGCAGCACTCCAGCTGCTTGTCCATGTTCTCTTTGATCAACTGCATCGGCACGTGGCCAGGGCCTTCGATCATGCACTGCACGTCGTGCTTCCAGGCAATCTTGGTCAGCTCGCCGAGGGTTTCCAGCTCGCCGAATTGTGCTTCGTCGTTGGCATCGGCAATCGAACCAGGACGCAGGCCATCGCCCAGCGAGAAGCTGACGTCGTAGGCCTTCATGATTTCGCAGATGTCTTCGAAATGGGTGTAGAGGAAGTTCTCTTTGTGGTGAGCCAGGCACCACTTGGCCATGATCGAACCGCCACGGGAAACGATGCCGGTCACGCGCTTGGCAGTCATCGGCACGTAACGCAGCAGTACGCCGGCGTGGATGGTGAAGTAGTCGACGCCCTGCTCGGCCTGCTCGATCAGCGTGTCGCGGAACAGCTCCCAGGTCAGGTCTTCGGCCGCGCCGCCGACTTTTTCCAGGGCCTGGTAGATCGGCACAGTACCGATCGGCACTGGCGAGTTACGGATGATCCACTCGCGGGTTTCGTGGATGTGTTTGCCGGTGGACAGGTCCATGACCGTGTCCGAACCCCAGCGAATGCCCCAGGTCAGTTTCGCCACTTCTTCTTCGATGGACGAACCCAAAGCGCTGTTGCCGATGTTGCCGTTGATCTTCACCAGGAAGTTACGGCCGATGATCATCGGTTCCAGGTCGGGGTGGTTGATGTTGGCCGGAATGATCGCGCGGCCACGGGCGATTTCGTCACGGACGAATTCGGGAGTAATGATTTTTGGCACGCTGGCGCCGAAGCTGTGGCCGGCATGTTGCTGGTCCAGCAAGCCGGCGGCGCGGGCCACTTCCAGCTTCATGTTTTCGCGGATGGCGACGTATTCCATCTCGGCGGTAATGATGCCTTGGCGTGCGTAGTGCATCTGGCTGACGTTCGCGCCCGGCTTGGCACGACGCGGGTTGTTGACGTGGGCAAACCGCAGCTTGGTCAGCTCAGGATCGGCAAGACGTTCCTGGCCGAAATTCGAGCTCAGGCCGCTCAGTCGCTCAGTGTCGCCACGGGCTTCGATCCACGGCGAACGCACGTCGGCCAAGCCTTTGCGCACGTCGATAATGACATTGGGATCGGTGTACGGGCCTGAAGTGTCATACACCACGACCGGAGCGTTGACCTCACCGCCGAAGTCGGTCGGCGTCACGTCGAGGCTGATTTCGCGCATCGGCACGAGGATGTCCGGGCGAGTGCCCTGAACATAAATTTTTTGCGAACGGGTAAACGGCTGAACCGATTGTTGATCGACCTTGGCCGAGTCACTCAGGTTAGTGGCGATTTTTGCTTTTGTAGTCATCACGGGTTCTCCAGACAGCATCCAGGCAGTGGATTTTTGTCGGAGCGAACCTGTAAACGAATGGACGCACGTGCGCTGGGAAAACCAGCTGTGCTGTGCTCAGTGCTCGAGGGGTGTTCGATTGTCGAACAACATCCCGGACGAAGCACAAGAGGACTCGCCGGGTGACGAGAAATCTTGTTCCCTACGCAGGCGCTAACCTGATCAGGTTCAACGGGATCCGAAATTATTCGATCTCAGCCTCATAGCAAGGCACCCCGACAAGAACCCGGCCAGTCTAGACACAACTGACAAAGAACGCCAACCCCGCTGTAAACACCATGATGAAGGGCGTAATTACAGCGCAAGGCAGGATTGTTGCCGCCCCATTGCGCAACTACACTCGCTTTGCCGCAGCGCGCCTTGACGCTGTATGGGCCGCGCCGTACCTTGGCGCCAGAATTATTTTCATAATATTAATGCTAGGGATCGCCTCATGCTGCGCAAACTTTCACTGGCTGTTGCCGTGTCTTGTGCGTCCACCACAATGGCCTGGGCAGCAGAAGCGCCCTTGTCGACGAAGAACGATCTGGTCAGCGTCTATCAGGAAGCGGTGGACAACAACGCCGACCTCGCCGCCGCCATCGCGCAGTATGGCGCCCAGAAAGAAGTCGTGCCCCAGGCCCGCGCCGGGCTGCTGCCCAACCTGTCGGGTGGCGCGGACGTGTCCAGCGTTCGCACCTCGATCGATCAGCCGTCGGCCACGGCCAACCGCAACGCTCATTCCTACCAGGCAACGCTGGCGCAGCCGCTGTTCCGTGCCGATCGCTGGTTCCAGTTCCAGGCCGCCAAGGACGTCAACGAACAGGCTGCCCTGCAACTCTCGGCGACCGAGCAAAACCTGATTCTGCAAACCGCCGACAGTTACTTCAACGTGCTGCGCAGCCAGGACAACCTGGCCTCGACCAAAGCTGAAGAAGCCGCGTTCAAACGTCAGCTGGATCAGTCCAACGAGCGCTTCGATGTCGGCCTCTCGGACAAGACCGACGTGCTGAACTCGCAAGCCAGCTACGACACCGCACGCGCCAACCGAATCGTCGCGCAGCGTCAGGTGGACGATGCGTTCGAAGCCCTGGTGACCCTGACCAACCGGCAGTACAACGCGATTTGGGGCATTTCCCATAACTTGCCGATCCTGCCGCCAGCGCCGAACGACGCCAAAGCATGGGTCGAAACAGCCGCCAGACAGAACCTCAATCTGCTGGCCAGCAACTACGCCGTCAGCGCCGCCGAGCAGACCCTCAAGCAGCGCAAGGCCGGCCATGCGCCGACCGTCGACGCCGTGGCCAGATACGAAAAGGGCGATAACGACGCCTTGGGTTTCAGCAACCCGAACGCCTTTGGCCAGCCGTACAAGGGTGATGTCGAGCAATCCACGATCGGCCTGCAACTGAACATCCCGATCTACAGCGGTGGGCTGATCAATTCCCAGGTCCGTCAGGGCTATGCGCAACTGGACCAGACCGAGCAGCAACGCGAATCCCTGCGCCGGCAAATCGTGGAAAACACTCGCGACCTGCATCGCGCGGTGAACACCGATGTCGAGCAGGTACAGGCACGCAAACAGTCGATCATCTCCAACCAGAGCGCGGTGGAAGCGACCGAAATCGGTTATCAGGTGGGGACGCGAAACATCGTCGACGTGCTGGATGCGCAGCGCCAGCTGTACACCTCGGTGCGCGACTACAACAACACCCGCTACGACTACATCCTCGACAACCTGCGCCTCAAGCAACAGGCCGGTACGTTGAACCCGGGTGATTTGCAGGACTTGGCGCGCTGGCTAAAAGCCGACTACAACCCGGACAAGGACTTCCTGCCGCCCGACCTGGCCAAGGCCGCGGCTGAACAGTTGAAAGCAAGACCGGGGCAGTAAAAGCAAAAGATCGCAGCCTGCGGCAGCTCCTACATGGGAATGATGTACACCCTGTAGAAGCTGCCGAAGGCTGCGATCCTTGCGTTCAAACAACGCGATCTAACGCTCGAGCAGCCGACCCAACCCATCCAGCAACCGCTGCAACGCGCCCTGGTTGGTGCGCATCACCTTTAGCCCCGCCTCCGCCATGCGCTGCGCATCTCGCGGCAACTCGAACAGCCGCTGCACCGCCAATGCCAAACCTTCGGCATCCTCCACTTCCTGCAACGCCCCGGCATTGCGCAACTGCGCGGCGATTTCGAGGAAGTTGAACAGGTGCGGGCCGCTCAAAACCGGTTTCGCCAGCGCCGCCGGCTCCAGCAGGTTATGCCCGCCGTTGGGCACCAGGCTGCCGCCGACAAATGCGCTGTCGGCCAAGGCATAGAGAAACAGCAGTTCGCCCATGGTGTCGCCGAGCAGCACCGAAGTGGCCGCGTTGACCGGCTCGCCGCTGGAACGCCGGACGGTGGCAAACCCTTGCTGCTGGCACAACCCGTACACCGAATTGAATCGCTCAGGGTGACGCGGCACCAGAATCAGCAACGCATCAGGGTGATTGGCCAGCAACTGACGATGGGCCGCCAGGACCACTTCATCTTCGCCTTCATGAGTACTGGCGGCGATCCAGACAGGGCGCTCTTGCGCCTGCCATTGGCTACGCAATTCGCTAGCACGCTGCAAAAGTTGCGGGTCGATGGTCAGGTCAAACTTGATCGAGCCCGTCACTTCGACTGTTTCTGCCCGCGCGCCCAAATCACGGAAGCGCTGGGCCTCGGCTTCAGTCTGCACCGCGAACAGGCTCATCTCGGCCAGCATCGGCCCGGTCAGTTTGCCGAAGCGGCCGTAACCCTTGGCCGAGCGCTCGGACAATCGCGCGTTGGCCAGTGCCACGGGAATCCCGCGCTTGGCGCATTGATGAATGTGATTGGGCCACAGTTCGGTTTCCATGATCACCGCCAGTTTGGGCTGGACCCGATCCAGGAAACGCTTCGCTGCGCAGGGCAAGTCATAGGGTAAATAGCAGTGTTGAATGCGCGGTTCATTGGCGAACAACGCCTGAATGCGCTCCGAACCGGTCGGGGTCATGCACGTCACGGTGATCGGCAATTGTGGATAGCGTTGCAGCAAGGCACGGATCATCGGCGCAGCGGCGATGCTCTCGCCCACCGACACCGCATGCACCCAGATGCCCCCCGGCTTCATCGCCGGCATTGCGTAGGAGAAACGCTCGCCGATGCGCTTGGCATACGCCGGCGCCTTGCGCGCGCGCAGCCACAGCCGAATCGCTACCAATGGCAGCCCCAGATAAAACAGCGCGGTATAGAGAGTTCTATTCATGGCGGCGGAGTTTATCGGCTTTTTTCGCCGATCGCCTGCAAGTGCACGGCAAAACGTTCGGCGAGCCAGCGAGCCGCCGGACCGAGCGGTTCGTCACGGCGCCAGACCAGTTCCACCACCAGCGCCGGCGGGGTCCATTCGCTGACCAGTTCGACCATCTGATTCTGATACGTCGGGTACTGCACCACGTGGCGCGGCAACCAGGCCCAACCGAGGCCGCGCACCAGCCACTCGGCCATCACGTAGAAACTGTCGGCGCGCCAGACTTGCGGGCTAGCGGGCTCGCTGCCGGGGTAAATGCTGGACTCGGTCGACATCAACAACTGTCGGTGCTGCGCCAGTTGCTGACAATCCACGGTGCCCTTAGCCGCCAGCGGATGATCCCGGCCACACACGGTGACCATTTCGACGCTGCCCACCACGCGCCGCTCAAGCGCCTCGGGAATCTGATCATGAAAAAACAACAACCCCAGGTCGGCCCGTCGCTCTACCAGTTTGCGCGCCACATCGCCTTGGGCGGCGCTGGTCAACTGCACTTCGAGGCTGGGAAATTTTTCCGCCAGGGCCGCGAAGCTTTCGATGATCGGCTGGTACGGCATCGCTTCGTCCTGCGCCACGCGCAAACGGGCTTCCTGGCCGCGCATCATCGCCAGCGCCCGACCATTGAGGCGCTCGCACTGACGCAGCACTTCACGGGCCTCTTCGAGCAATGCCATGCCGGCTTCGGTGAGTTTCGGCTGACGACCACTGCTACGGTCGAACAGGCTGACGCCCAGGTCTTCCTCCAACAGCGCAATCGAGCTACTTACCGCCGATTGCGCCTTGCGCTGATCCCGCGCCACGGCGGAAAACGATCGTTGCTCCGCTACGCTGACAAACAGCCGCAACTGCTCCAGATTCCATTGTGTGCTCATCGCTCAACCCATCTTCACAGCAGATAGGTAATGACTTTACCGCATCTGAAGAGTCTCTAGAATGCCGACCTCAGAGAGCAACACTTCACACGAGGATTGAACCATGACCGCTTACTACTATCTGGCCATCGCCATCTGCGCCGAAGTGATTGCCACTGTTTCGATGAAAGCGGTCAAAGGCTTCAGCACGCCGTTGCCGCTGGTGCTGGTCATTGTCGGCTACGGCATTGCCTTCTGGATGCTGACTCTCGTGGTGCGTAGCGTACCCGTTGGCGTGGCGTACGCGGTGTGGGCCGGCATGGGCATCGTGATGGTCAGTGTGGCGGCGCTGTTTATCTATGGGCAGAAGCTGGATGTGCCCGCAATGCTGGGAATGGCGCTGATTGTGTTGGGCGTCGTCGTGATTCAACTCTTCTCCAAAACCGCGGGGCATTGAAAAAAAATCGCAGCCTGCGGCAGCTCCTACAAAGGCGAACCGTAGCCATCTGTAGGAGTTGCCGCAGGCTGCGATCTTTATTCCTCGCCGAGCTCTGTATACTGCGCCCTCGTCTTGAACACTGAGGTCGCCGAATGCCATCTGTTATTTCCACCGACGTTCTGATTGTCGGCGCTGGTGTCGCCGGCCTCTGGCTGAATGCGCGCCTGCGCCGCCAGGGTTTTTCGACCGTGCTGGTGGAAAGCGCCAGCCTCGGCGGCGGGCAGAGCGTAAAGTCCCAGGGCATCATCCACGGCGGCGCCAAATACGCGCTGCATGGTGCCCTGACCGGCGCCTCGGAAGCCATCGCCGACATGCCGCGCCGCTGGCGTGAAGCGCTGGCCGGTGACGGCGAGTTGGACCTGTCGGGCGTGCGTCTGCTGTCCGAAGCCCATTATTTGTGGTCCCCCGGGACAATCGCCGGCAACCTCACCAGTTTCTTCGCCAGCAAAGCGGTGCGCGGCCGTGTCGATCAGGTCAAGGGCGACCAGTTGCCGCCTGCCCTGCAAGACAAGCGCTTCAAGGGCAAGGTCTATCGCCTGGCCGAATTGGTCATCGACGTGCCGAGCCTGGTCCAGCGTCTGGCTGATCTGGCAGGTGACGGTTTGCTCGCCGGTCAGAAGATCGAACCGCTGCTGGAAGGCGGCGTGCTGGTCGGCCTGAAAGTCGATGAACGCGAAATTCGTGCGCAACGCATCGTCTTGAGCGCCGGCGGCGGGACCGCTGCGCTGCTCGAAGCATTGGGGTTGAGCCAACCGGCCATGCAACGCCGTCCGCTGCACATGATCATCGCCAAAGGCCCGAGCCTTAAACCGCTGTACGCCCACTGCCTGGGCGGCGGCACCAAACCGCGCATCACCGTGACCACACACCCGGCGGCCGACGGCCAATGGGTCTGGTACATGGGCGGCGACATCGCCGAAAGCGAAGGTGTGGCCCGCGAGCCTGCCGAACAGATCGCCACCGCCCAGAAAGAGATCGGCCAGTTGTTGCCGTGGATCGACCTGAGCACCGTGCAATGGGCCACCTTGCGCGTGGATCGCGCCGAGCCGCTGCAATCGGGCCTGACCCGCCCTGACAACGCGTTCCTCGCCGAGGAAGGTCGACTGCTGGTGGGCTGGCCAACCAAACTGGCGTTGGCCCCTGACTTTGCCGACCGGGTAATCGCCAGCCTGGCTCGCGACGGCATTCAACCGGGCCCGGTTTCCTCGCTGCCGCCGCTGCCAAAACCGCCGATGGGCGTTCCGGCCTGGGAGCAACTGCTGCCATGAGCCAACCGACCCTGCACGACCTCCATCGCCCGCTGGGCAGCACCGGCCTGTTGGTATCGCCGCTGGGCCTGGGCACGGTGAAACTCGGCCGCGACCAAGGGGTGAAGTACCCCAATGGCTTCCAGATTCCGGACGACAACGAAGCGCAGATGCTGCTCAAACTCAGCCGCGACCTGGGCATCAACCTCATCGACACGGCACCCGCTTATGGCCGCAGCGAAGAACGCCTCGGCCCGTTGTTGCGTGGCCAGCGTCAGGACTGGGTGATCGTCAGCAAGGTGGGCGAAGAGTTCGCCGACGGCCAGTCGCGCCACGACTTCAGCGCCGCACATACCCGACGCTCAGTGGAACGCAGCCTGCAACGTCTGGAAACAGACTTCATCGACCTGGTGCTGGTGCACTCCGATGGCAACGATTTGGCGATCCTCAACGATAGCGAAGTCTATGCAACCCTCGCCGCGCTCAAGACCGAAGGCAAGATTCGCGGGTTCGGGTTTTCCGGCAAAACCGTCGAAGGTGGCTTGAAGGCGCTGGAGCAAGGTGACTGCGCAATGGTCACCTACAATCTGAACGAACAAACCGAGAAGGCCGTGATTGACTATGCTGCTGCTCACGGCAAAGCCATTCTGGTCAAAAAAGCCCTCGCCAGTGGTCATGTGTGCCTGAGTCCCGGGGTGGACCCGGTGCGCGCCAGTTTCGAATTGTTGTTTGAACATCCGGGGGTGGCCAGTGCTATTGTCGGGACGATCAACCCGCTGCACCTCGCCCATAACGTCGCGACCGTTGCCCAGGTCCTACGTAGCCACTGATGCCGCCAAACGCGGCCTAAAGCAGGAGCCGACATGCCGCGTACGCTCATAAGAAAGAACCCGAGCAACTTCAAGACCCTGCCGTTATTCGTCGAAGCGACTCCCGAAGGCCTGAGTTATCAGAGCGTCGGGAGACCGTTGAATTTCTCCCAGATCCTGCAACGTCGCCGCCCAGTGACCGTCGCTGATACCGAGCGGTTCTCCCTTGAGCTGGCCAACCTTGGGGTGTCGGTGCGCCTGACGCTTCACTGGCAAAATCGCGATTACTGGGTGCTGGTGCGTCAACGCCGACAGGATCGCGGAGACGTGGTGCTCAAGTTGATTTCCGGGTACGTGCCGGCCCACGAGCTGAACCTGCCGCTGCACACAGCAATCCAGGAGATTGCCGAAGAATGCCTGCTGGAAACCCCGGAGGGCTGGCTCGGGGGGCGTTTCAATGACACCTGGCTGCCGGCGCCCTATGCGTCTGCCCTGCATTATCGTGAAGCCCTGCCGTTTCGCCTGTCGCCCCTGTCTGGCTCGGCGCGGCCGGTGCGTTGCGCCAACCTGCCGCTGATCGAACGGCCACGGGCTTATGTGCATCTGCCGACAGCTTCGTTGCAGTTGATTTATGACTTGCGCCTGGACGTGCCCAAGGAGGCCAAATCCCTGAGCCTGTTCCACGTCGACGAGCGACTGGAAGGTGATCAACTGGTGGCCCGTCTGGATCGCAAACGCCCCGATCTGTACCTGATGCCCTTGCTCGACGGTCATCCCACGGCCGAGTTGTACACGTTGAAAAAGGATCAGCTGTACCCGGCAAGTACACGCGGGTTGTACCTGGCCGAAAGCTTTGCCCGACAGGAAGGCTGGCTGGTGAGGGATGAACGGATTCGCTGGAAGGACTGGGTGCGCCAGCAAGGCTTGACCCCGCCGGGGAAGGATTCGGGGTTGGCGCTGTTACGGGGGAAGGCGAAGCAACTGCTGAAGAAGATCGTACCGCGCAAGAAAGTCAGTTCTTAAACGCAAAAGATCGCAGCCTGCGATAGCTCCTACAAGGTATTTGTAGACCTGTAGGATCTGCCGCAGGCTGCGATCTTTTTGGCGTCACTCGGACTTGCGGATTTTCTCGACAATCGCGGTCGTGGAGCTGTTTTCCACCAGCCCCAGCACTTTCACGGTGCCGCCATAAGCGGTCACGATGTCGGCGCCGACCACTTGGTCAATCCCGTAATCCCCGCCCTTGACCAATACGTCCGGCTTGACCTCGCGCAGCAGGTTCTCCGGCGTGCCTTCCGGGAAACTGATCACCCAGTCCACCGCGCCCAAACCGGCCAGTACTGCCATGCGGCGGTCGACGCTGTTGATCGGACGACCCGGCCCTTTCAGGCGGCTGACCGACGCATCGTCGTTGACCGCAACGATCAAGCGATCGCCCTGCGCCCTTGCCTGTTCCAGGTAGGTCACATGGCCGGCATGCAGGATGTCGAAGCAACCGTTGGTGAACACGATCTTCTCGTTGTGCGCGCGGGCATCGTCGACCGCCAGTAACAGCTGCTCGAGGCCCAGCACGCCGCGCTCCGAACCTTCTTCGCGCTGGATGGCGCGACGCAGTTCCGGGGCGCTGATCGCCGCCGTACCGAGCTTGCCAACGACGATACCCGCCGCCAGATTGGCCAGGCCCACCGCATGCGGCAGTTCCTCGCCAGCCGCAATCGCCGCTGCCAGGGTAGAAATCACCGTATCGCCGGCACCGGTGACGTCGAACACTTCACGGGCGCGGGCTGGCAGGTGCAAGGCCGGATGATCCGGACGCAGCAGAGTCATGCCGTGCTCGCCACGGGTCACCAGCAAGGCGCCGAGGTCCAGGTCGTGCATCAACTGCGCGCCCTTGCTCACCAGCTCATGCTCATCGGCGCAACCACCGACGATGGTTTCGAACTCGCTGAGGTTAGGGGTGATCAGGCTCGCACCACGGTAAATCGAAAAATCCTTGCCCTTGGGGTCGGCCAGTACCGGAATGCCACGGGCACGGGCGGCCTGGATCAGCACCTGATGGTTTTTCAGCGCGCCTTTGCCGTAGTCGGACAGCACCAGCACCTTGATGCCTTCGAGCAGTTCGTCGACTTGCACCGACAACTCCAGGGCATCCGTGGCGAAGGGTTCTTCGAAGTCGATACGCAACAATTGCTGGTGACGACTCATGACCCGCAACTTGACGATGGTCGGCTGATGCGCAATGCGCTGGAACAGCGCCCGCACGCCTGCACCCTTGAGACTATTGGCCAGGCTGTCGGCGGCTTCATCGTCACCGGTCACACCGACCAACGAGGCCGGCGCGCCAAGGGCGGCAATGTTCAACGCAACGTTGGCGGCACCGCCGGGGCGGTCCTCGATGTGATCGACCTTGACTACCGGTACTGGCGCCTCAGGGGAAATCCGTGAGGTACCACCATGCCAGTAACGGTCGAGCATGACATCGCCGACCACCAAGACAGGGGCTTGATCGAATCGCGGCATGGACAACTTCATGGAGCAAC
>Ga0247819_10000285_pt1 | contig 31350 bp, 33 predicted proteins | sample 13C_Xylose_Day6_FD_193428 | JGI IMG/M metagenome (GOLD analysis project Ga0247819, IMG submission 193428) | Soil microbial communities from agricultural site in Penn Yan, New York, United States - 13C_Xylose_Day6 | ecosystem: Environmental > Terrestrial > Soil > Agricultural land | place: USA... | reverse complement strand
GGCGTCACACCGGTGTCGGTGGTTGAGGACTATCCCGGTCGGGACTTGCTGGCCGTGCTGCCGATCAAGTTCGAAGCACGCTTGCCACCGTATGGTTTGATCACGCGCCGGCATCGAATCCAGTCATCGGCGATGCAGGCCTTCATGAACTCGGTGCGGGCAGAACATGCGTTGAACAAATGAAAAAAGGCCCGGAGCAATGCTCCGGGCCTTTTCAGGGTCACGCCGTTTTACGGAACACAAACACCAGGCCGACGATGATCAACAGCATGCCCAGCATGCTCAACGTTGCCAGACGATTGCCGAAAAACAGGTAATCCATCACCGCCGTCACCGCGGGCACCAGGTAGAACAGGCTGGTGACATTCACCAGATTGCCCCGGGCAATCAAGCGGTAAAGCAGCAACGTCGCCAGCACCGACACCACCACCCCCATCCACAAAACCGGCACGATAAACCCGACGCTGTGCTCGAAGTGAAACGGCTGGAACGGCACGAAGATCCCACACAGCAACAGCCCGGCGAGGTACTGCACCGGCAGCGTGCCGAGGGGGTTATCGGTGATGCGCTTTTGCATGATCGAACCGAACGTCATGCTCGCCAGCGCCAGCAATCCGAAGAGCATCCCGGCCATCGACATGCCGGCCAGACCGATGCCCTGGTAAACCACCATGATCAACCCCGCCAAACCCAGCGACAGGCCAAACATCCGGCTCCAGGAACGCTGGCGCTCCATCAGCACCACGGTGAGGATAGGTTGCACGCCCATGATCGTTGCCATGACACCCGGTGTGACTTTCAAATCCAGGGCCAGCAGATAGAAAATCTGATAGGCCCCCAACAACACCACACCCGTGGCCATCGCATACAGCATCGGCCTGCCGCCCTTGGGCAATTTCAGTTTGAACAACGGCACCAGCAGCACCAGACCGCACAAGGCAATGACGAAGCGAAACAACAGAAACGCAAAGGGTGATGCGTGGGCCAGGCCCCATTTGGAGAAGATCGCCCCGCTGCTCCACAGCAGGACGAACAGGCTCGTGGACGCCGCCGCGAGCGCGGTTTTTTTCGAAAGGACAAACATGAATACCACCTGTAGTCAGGCAAATAGCCAATTCAGTCAAAGCTGAAATTCAGTTGTTTTTCAGGTGTGCGCGGGGTTCAGCAGAAACGCTGATCAGCCCGAAACGCCAACACCCGGCGGCGAGACCACCGCGCAAACCGGCGTGCGACTGACAGGAGGGGGGTAATGACTGATCTGCCCCGGCTGCTGATTCCCGCACGGCACGACGCCAGCGTTGACCGCTGAATCGACTACCGCGTTGATGTGGGATGCAGGCATTGGGCTGATCTTTATTGGAGGGATAAAAAAGTGAGTCCTGAAACTCACTGAGCGTCGACTATAACCACGCGCCGACACGGTTTGCAATAACTTGGTCAAAGGGCCATTCAGTTACACCGCGATGCAACCTGTAGCATTGGGATATATCCGTTCTTATGACTCTCATCACCCAAACAACCAATACCCCAACAACGCCAACACCACCGCAGCCAACACAGGCCGCAGCACTCGGTAAGCCTTGGGATTGCTGCGTTTCCACTGTTTGACTGCGCCACTGAACTTGTCGCTGGCGTTCTTGCTCCAGGCGTAAGCCTGATTGATTCCGCCTACCCGTTCATCATCAAGGTTTTGTGGTGCGGTGGCGCGGCCCAGGAAAGCGCTGATCGAACGGTTGATGCGAGTCATCAATCGATTGCTCAGGGGACGCTCGATATCGCAGAACAGGATGACCCGAGTCTTGTCGGTCTCGTTCTTGACCCAGTGCACATAGGTCTCGTCGAACATCACGTCTTCGCCGTCGCGCCAGGCATATTCCTGACCGTCGACGAAGATGCGGCAATCGTCGGAATTGGGGGTCGACAGGCCCAAGTGATAACGCAGGGAACCGGCAAACGGGTCGCGATGCGGGTTGAGATGGCTGCCGCCCGGAAGCAGCGCAAACATCGCGCCTTTGACATTGGGAATGCTGCTGACCAGCTCCACTGTTTTCGGGCACAGCAGCTCTGCCGAGGGCAAGGGTTTGTCGTACCACTTGAGATAGAAACGCTTCCAGCCTTTCTTGAAGAACGAGCCGAACCCGGCGTCGTTGTTTTTCTCGGCGGCGCGGATATACCCCTCGTCGAACAGGTGCATCGCTTCGTCGCGAATGGCTTCCCAATTGTTCTTGAGCACATCCAGTTCAGGAAACCGGCTGCGGTCCAGATAGGGTTTTGAAGGCACGCCGGAGAACAGGTACATCAAGGCGTTGTAGGGGGCAAACAACGCCGAGTGGTTGACGAACTGACGCAGGACCGGCAAACGGGCCTTGCCACGTAAATGCACATAGAGGGTACTGCCCAGAAACAGCAGCAACAACGACGCCTTCGCGGCAAAGGAAAAGGTCATCAACAACTCCTTGGTAATAAACACGTTGCACAACGCCATTTACCCGGCGTCGCAGCGCCATGATAAACATTACCCACCAAGGGACAAAACCGCCTGAGCCAACATTCAGTGTTAACAATTGCGCAACAAAGCCATTGTTAACAGAACGGGCCTGAACGCCGGCTGACGTAAATCAGCCTTGATGGAGAAGGCTTGTGCCCCTTCTCCACCATCACCCGAATACCCAGGTTTACTGCTGGTTCTCCTGCTCGGTAAACAGATCGCTGAACAGCATGCTCGACAAGTAACGCTCCCCAGAGTCCGGCAGAATCACCACGATGGTTTTACCCTGCATTTCCGGGGTTTCGGCCAACCGCACCGCCACCGCCATCGCTGCGCCGCAGGAAATGCCGCACAGAATGCCCTCTTCCTGCATCAATCGCAGGGCCATGGCCTTCGATTCTTCGTCGCTCACCAGTTCCACGCGATCGATGATCGACAGGTCGAGGTTCTTCGGCACAAAACCGGCACCGATACCCTGGATCTTGTGGGGGCTCGGCTTGATTTCCTGCCCGGCCAGCGACTGAGTAATCACCGGCGAAACGGCCGGTTCTACCGCCACCGAAAGAATCGGTTTGCCCTGGGTATTCTTGATATACCGCGATACACCGGTAATGGTTCCACCTGTTCCGACACCCGATACCAAAACATCCACCGCGCCATCGGTATCGTTCCAGATTTCCGGACCGGTGGTTTTTTCATGAATGGCCGGGTTTGCGGGGTTATCGAACTGTGACGGCATGAAATAAGTGGACGGATCGCTGGCGACGATTTCCCCGGCCTTTTCGATGGCACCCTTCATGCCTTTGGCCGGCTCGGTCAACACCAACTCCGCGCCCAGCGCCTTGAGCACCTTGCGTCGCTCGATGCTCATCGATGCCGGCATGGTCAGCATCAATTTATAGCCTCGTGCGGCGGCAACGAAGGCCAGGCCAATACCGGTATTACCCGACGTGGGTTCGACAATGGTCATGCCCGGCTTGAGTTTACCGGTGCTTTCGGCATCCCAGATCATGTTGGCGCCGATGCGGCACTTGACCGAATAACCGGGGTTACGCCCCTCGATCTTGGCCAGGATGGTCACCCCGCGCGGGGCAATCCGGTTGATCTGCACCAGCGGTGTATTGCCGATGGAATGGGCGTTGTCAGCAAAAATACGGCTCATGGCTGGGTCCTTAACGACAGCATTGAAATAGGGCATCAAGGTAAGCCTCTTGCCCGTAGGCGTCCAGTCAGGTCGAACGTCCGGTTGCCGGCGCAGTCAATGGCTTTAGATCGCCAGAGATTTACCACTATGAAACGTCGATACCGCTGGCCGCTATGGACCCTCGCCGGCCTCGTTGTGGTGCTGATTGCCCTGCACTTCGCCTTGCCGTACCTGGTGCGTGACTACCTGAACGACAAACTGGCGAACATGGGTGACTATCGCGGCCAGATTGTCGATGTGGACCTGGCCCTGTGGCGCGGTGCCTACAAAATCAACGGACTGAAAATCGTCAAGGTCGATGGCAAAGTTCCCGTGCCGTTCGTCAATGCACCGCTGATCGACCTCTCGGTCAGCTGGCATTCGCTCTGGTACGACCATGCCGTGGTCGCCGAAGTCCAGTTCATCAAGCCTGAAGTGAACTTCGTCGACGGTGGCGCCAACAAACAGAACTCCCAAACCGGCCAGGGCACCGACTGGCGCGCCCAACTGGGCAAATTGTTGCCGATCACTTTGAACGAGGTGCGGATCAATGACGGCAAGATCACCTTCCGCAACTTCAATTCCAAACCACCCGTGAACATGAATGCCACAAATGTCGACGCCAGCATTTTCAACCTGACCAACGTGGTCGACACCAAAGGCAAGCGCGACGCCCGTTTTGAAGGCAAAGCCCTTCTGCTGGGGCATGCACCACTGGAAACCACCGCCACGTTCGATCCCCTGAGCAACTTCGAAGACTTCGAATTTCGCATGCGGGCCAAGGATATCGAGCTCAAACGCATGAACGACTTCGCTTCCGCCTATGGCAAGTTCGACTTCAACGCCGGCCACGGCGATGTGGTCATCGAAGCCGAAGCCAACAAAGGCCGACTCAAGGGCTACATCAAACCGCTGTTGCGTGACGTCGATGTATTCAACTGGCAGCAAGATGTGGAAAACAAAAATAAAGGACTATTTCGTTCCGTGTGGGAAGCTCTGGTCGGTGGCACCGAAACCGTTCTGAAGAATCAGGGCAAAAACCAGTTCGCGACGCGGGTCGAACTCAGCGGCAGTGTGCATCAAAGCGATATCAGCGCGTTCGAAGCGTTTTTGCAGATTTTACGCAATGGTTTCGTCCAGGCGTTCAATGCGCGGTATGAACGACCGAAACCGGAGGCCGACTGAGTCAAGATGTGACGCTCCATTCAGAGACTGAATAAGCCGTCTGCGTTCACAGTCGACCGGGCAGCGCGTTATAGTCGGGGCTGACCATTTATTGCGCCCCGCCCTGCCTCGTTCAGGTCGGCGTTACCGTTCGAGGATTAGCAGATGAAGTTCGAAGGCACCCAGGCCTACGTCGCCACCGATGACCTGAAGCTGGCGGTCAACGCCGCCATCACCCTGGAGCGGCCGCTGCTGGTCAAGGGCGAACCGGGCACCGGCAAGACCATGCTCGCCGAGCAATTGGCCGAATCCTTTGGTGCCAAGCTGATTACCTGGCACATCAAATCCACCACCAAGGCCCATCAAGGCCTGTACGAGTACGACGCGGTCAGCCGCCTGCGCGATTCGCAACTGGGCACGGAAAAAGTCCACGATGTTCGTAACTACCTGAAAAAAGGCAAGCTCTGGGAAGCCTTCGAATCCGATGAGCGGGTGATCCTGCTGATCGACGAAATCGACAAGGCCGACATCGAGTTCCCGAACGACCTGCTGCAAGAACTCGACAAGATGGAGTTCTACGTTTACGAGATCGACGAGACCATCAAGGCCAAGAAACGCCCGATCATCATCATTACCTCGAACAACGAGAAAGAGCTGCCGGACGCCTTCCTGCGTCGCTGCTTCTTCCACTACATCGCCTTCCCCGACCGCACCACCCTGCAAAAAATTGTCGACGTGCACTATCCGGACATCAAGAAAGACCTGGTCAGCGAAGCGCTGGACGTGTTCTTCGACGTGCGCAAAGTGCCGGGCCTGAAGAAAAAGCCTTCGACCTCCGAGCTGGTGGACTGGCTGAAGTTGCTGATGGCCGACAACATCGGCGAAGCGGTGCTGCGCGAGCGCGATCCGACCAAAGCCATCCCGCCGCTGGCCGGCGCCTTGGTGAAGAACGAACAGGACGTGCAACTGCTGGAGCGTCTGGCGTTCATGAGCCGTCGCGGCAGTCGATAAGAGGCTGATGCCATGCTGCTCAACCTCTTCAATGAAATGCGCGCAGCCAAGGTGCCGGTCTCGGTGCGTGAACTGCTCGACCTGATCAACGCGCTGAAACAGCGCGTGACCTTCGCCGACATGGACGAGTTTTACTACTTGTCCCGGGCAATCCTGGTGAAGGACGAAAAGCATTTCGACAAGTTCGACCGGGCCTTTGGTGCCTATTTCAACGGCCTGGAAAAACTCGACGATCACCTGCAAGCGCTGATCCCGGAAGACTGGCTGCGCAAGGAATTCGAGCGCTCCCTGACCGACGAAGAGCGCGCGGCGATCCAGTCCCTCGGTGGCCTGGACAAGCTGATCGAAGAATTCAAGAAGCGCCTGGAGGAACAGAAGGAACGCCACGCCGGCGGCAACAAATGGATCGGTACCGGCGGCACCAGCCCCTTCGGCTCCGGTGGTTTCAACCCGGAAGGCATACGGGTCGGCGACGCCGGCAAGCGCCAGGGCAAGGCCGCCAAAGTCTGGGACCAGCGCGAGTACAAGAACCTCGACGACTCGGTGGAGCTGGGTACGCGCAACATCAAGGTTGCCCTGCGCCGCTTGCGCAAATTTGCCCGTCAGGGTGCGGCGGAAGAACTGGACATCGATGGCACCATCGACCACACCGCCAAGGACGCCGGTCTGCTGAACATCCAGATGCGGCCGGAGCGGCGCAACACCGTCAAACTGTTGCTGCTGTTCGACATCGGCGGCTCGATGGATGCGCACGTAAAGATTTGCGAAGAGTTGTTCTCGGCCTGCAAGACCGAGTTCAAGCATCTGGAGTACTTCTACTTCCACAACTTCATTTATGAATCGGTGTGGAAGAACAACATGCGTCGCACGTCCGAGCGCACCTCGACCATGGACCTGCTGCACAAGTACGGCGCCGACTACAAAGTGATTTTCATCGGTGACGCCGCCATGGCGCCCTATGAAATCACCCAGGCGGGCGGCAGCGTCGAGCACTGGAACGAAGAAGCCGGTTACGTGTGGATGCAGCGGTTCAAGGAGAAGTACAAGAAGCTCATCTGGATCAACCCGTATCCGAAGGACACCTGGGGCTATACCTCGTCGACCAATATCGTGAGGGACTTGATTGACGACCAGATGTACCCGCTGACCCTTCGGGGATTGGAGGAAGGGATGCGGTTTCTTTCCAAGTAACCGAATGACGGCCTCAAAGATCGCAGCCTGCGGCAGCTCCTACAGAGATCGGTGTAGGAGCTGCCACAGGCTGCGATCTTTTGATCTTCAACGCGTAAAACGCTGCAAATACTCGACCTGTTCACGATGCGCCACATCCTGCACCACCGGCCGCAACCGCACCTGCGCCCCCGGCAAACACTGCGCCAATCGCGCCAGCGCCAACGGCGTCAACGCCCCCAGTCGTGGATAGCCACCAATGGTCTGCCGGTCATTGAGCAACACAATCGGTTGCCCGTCCGGTGGCACTTGAACGGCACCCAACGGAATGCCCTCGGAAATCATCGGCTTACCCTGATACTGCAACGCCGTGCCCAGCAGACGAATGCCCATCCGGTCGGCGCGGCTGTCGAGGCACCATTGGCTGTTGAACGCATCGAACAGGCTCTGCCCGCTGAACTCACCGATTTGCGCACCGAGGACCAGGTCCAACGGCGCATCAAGATTCAGATTTGGCCGCTGGTCTGCAGTCAGCTCCCGCAGCAACATCACCGAATTGCCCGAATAGCTCAAACCCGCGCCTTTGCTCAGCGCCCGGCCCATGCCATCCAGCCCGCCGAGTTCCTCGCGAACCACCGTCGCGCTGCTGCCCAACACCTTCGGCGCATCGAACCCGCCCGGTGCGGCCAGATACGCACGTGCGCCCAGTAACGGTTGGGTGAACTGCAAGCACTGACCTTTGTGCAGTCGGAAACTGCGCCACGGTGCGAGTGCCTCGCCATCCACTTGAGCGCCCAGGTCCGCCCCGGCCAGCGCCAGCACGCAGTCATCCTCGGCCACCACGGTGAACCCGCCGAGGGTGATTTCGATCACGGGCGCATCCAGCCCGTTGCCCAGCAGCCAGTTGGCCCACGACATCGAGCGCCAATCAGCCGCGCCGCCCTGTGTCACGCCCAGATGCCGCACGCCGAATCGACCGGCATCCTGCAACAGGCACAGCGGCGTACTCGCTTCAATCATCAACCGGCTCATGCCTGGGCCTCCAAAGGTGTGTCGTCGCCACCCAGATTGATGAACTCGGCATGACCGACAGCCTCAAACCGCACAGTGTCACCCGGTTGCATCAAGCTGTAGCCATCGCGGTTGCGGTCGAACAATTTTGCCGGTGTGCGGCCGATCAGGTTCCAGCCCCCTGGTGAGACCACCGGGTAAGCTGCCGTCTGCCGTTCAGCGATGCCGACACTGCCAGCGGCGACTTTCTTGCGTGGCGTGTTCAGGCGCGGTGCGGCCAACACTTCTTCCACGAGCCCCATGAACGCAAAGCCCGGCGCAAAACCCAGGGCAAACACCTGATACTCACGCTCGCTGTGACGACGGATCACCTCCTCCACCGCCAACCCACTGCGCTGCGACAACAGGCTCAGCTCTGGGCCGACGCTCAAGTCGTACCACACGGGCAGCACGTGACAGGTGCCGCGAGTGCGCGCATTGGGCGACAGGTCGATCAACGCGTCAGCGATCAACTCCCGCGCCTGTGCCGGGCTCAAAGCGTTCAGGTCGTAATGCACCATCAATGTCGTATAAGACGGCACCAGATCGATCAAATGTTCAGCAAACGCCGCCCGCAGACTTTCGCTGGCCGCGAGCATCCACGGCATGTTGGCTTCGGCTATCTCATCGAACAGGCGCACCATCAGGCAATCGAGCGCGACCACTTCCACCCGCAGTTTCATGACGCGCTCTGCTGGTTCAAGGCTTGGCGGATGCGTTGTACGGCGGCCACCGAACTGGCGTTGTCGCCGTGCACGCAAAGGGTGTTGGCCTGCAAATGCAGGGCACTGCCGTCGCTGGCGGTGAGATTGTCGCCACGGGCAATGGTCAGCGCCTGATCGATGATTTTCTCCGGATCGTGATGCACCGCACCCGGCAGCTGTCGCGAGACCAGCATGCCCGCGCTGTCGTAGGCGCGATCGGCGAAGGCCTCGAACCACAGGGTCACGCCATATTCATCGCCCAATTGCTGCGCGGCGCTGTTGTCCTTGGTCGCCATCAGCATCAATGGCAGGTTGCGGTCATAGGACGCCACGGCTTGCAGCACGGCGCGCAATTGCGCCGGGTTGGCCATCATGTCGTTGTACATCGCACCGTGGGGTTTGACGTAGCTGACCCGGCCACCCTGAGCCCGGCAAATGCCGTCGAGGGCGCCGATCTGGTAATGCAGAATGTCCTGAAGTTCCTGGGTGGCGTAGGCCATGGAGCGGCGGCCGAACCCCACCAGATCCTGATAGGCCGGATGCGCGCCAATCTGCACGCCATGGCTCAGGGCCAGGCTGACGGTCTTGCGCATGATGCTCGGGTCACCGGCGTGAAAGCCGCAGGCGATGTTGGCGCAATCGATGAAGGGCATGACCTCGGCGTCCAGACCCATGGTCCAGTTGCCGAAGCTCTCGCCGATGTCGCAGTTCAATAGCAGGCGGCTCACGATGAACACTCCTGTAGGCTTTATTCTTTTTAGCTGCGGGACATATCTGTCAGACAGGCCCGCAGGTTATCAGTTACTGGGCGTCGAGTTGCTTGCCACGGGTTTCCGGCAGGCTCAGGGCCGCCAGAATCACCACGCCGTAGGACACTGCCGCGAAGGCACCGATGCCCACGCTCAGCGGCACGGTCTGGCTGAGCAGGCCAATCAACAGGGGAAACAACGCCGCCAGCGCCCGGCCGATGTTGTAGCAAAAACCCTGGCCCGAGCCGCGAATGCGCGTCGGGAACAACTCGGTCAGGAACGCACCCATGCCACTGAAAATCCCCGAAGCGAAGAAGCCCAGCGGAAAGCCCAGCCACAGCATCACGCCGTTACTGACCGGCAGTTGGGTGTAGAGCAGCACGATGGTGAACGAACCCACCGCGAACAGAATGAAGTTTTTCTTGCGACCGAGGATGTCAGTCAAATAAGCGCTGATGACATAGCCGACGTAGGAACCGACGATCACCATCGCCAGATAACCGCCAGTGCCGAGTACGCTCAAGCCGCGTTCGTTCTTCAGGAAAGTCGGCAGCCAGGACGTGATCGCGTAGTAACCGCCCAGCGCACCGGTGGTCAGCAGCGAAGCACGAATCGTGGTGAAGAGCATGCCGGGGGCGAAGATCTCGTAGAACTTCGACGGGTTACTCGGTTCTTGTTTGGCCTTGGCTTCGCGGTAGATTTCCGGGTCTTTCACCAAGCGACGGACAAAGATCACGAAAATCGCCGGCACGATGCCAAGGATGAACAGCGCCCGCCAGGCATCTTCCGGTGGTAATACCGAGAACAACAGCGCGTACAGAATCGCCGTCAGCCCCCAACCGAGCGCCCAACCGGATTGCACCATGCCAACAGCCTTGCCACGGTCCTGGGCGCGAATCACTTCGCCGATCAGCACCGCGCCGGCCGTCCATTCACCGCCGAAACCAAAGCCCATCAGCGTGCGGGCGATCAACAGTTGTTCGTAGTTCTGCGCGAACCCGCAGAGGAAGGTGAAGAAGGCAAACCACAACACCGTCAGTTGCAAGGTGCGCACCCGGCCGATGCGGTCGGAGAGAATGCCCGCCACCCAGCCACCAATGGCCGAAGCGATCAACGTACTGGTATGGATCAAGCCGGCCTGGCCGGTGGTGATGCCCCACATGGCAATCAGGGTCGGCACCACGAAGCTGAGCATCTGGGTGTCCATGCCGTCCAGGCCATAGCCGATCTTGCAGCTCCAGAAGGTGCGGCGTTCCTGCTGATTGATGTTGCGATACCAGTCGAAAGGTCCCGGACGGGTCGAGGCTTTCGAGACGAAGGGGGTGTCGGGCGCACTCATGGCAAATCTCCGCGCTGATTTTATTGGTATTGTTCTGAGCCCCGACGACGCCTATCGTGGGAACCGGATGCGTCGATTTTTGGTCGCGCCGCCCTGCCCCGTCCAACTAATAAAACCCCGTCCTAGCCATAAGAAAAACTTGATCCCATGAACCTGAAGTTCCTCGAGACCTTTGTCTGGGTCGCCCGACTCAAGAGTTTTCGCCTGACCGCCGACAAGCTCTTCACCACCCAGGCGTCGATTTCCAGCCGCATCGCCGTGCTCGAAAGCGAGCTGGGGGTGAAGCTGTTTCTGCGTGATTCGCGCGGCGTGAGCCTGACGCCCGAAGGTTTGAAAGTGCTCGATTACGCCGAGCAGATGATGGACACCATGCAGGCGCTCAAGCAGTCGATCGAAACCCGCTCGAGCAAGGCCGGGCGCATACGCATCGGCGTGATGGACACGGTGATCCACACCTGGCTCAGCCCGTTGGTGGCGCAGATGACGGACCACTATCCGCTGGTGGAAATCGAATTGGTGGCCGATACCTCGCTGAACCTCTGCGATCAGCTGCAAAAAGGCTTCCTCGATGTGATCCTGCAAACCGACCTGCTGCGTCAGGAAAGTGTGCGCAGCCTGGAACTGGCAAGTCATCCGATGGGCTGGATCGTTGCCAGCAACTCCCTCTACAACCGTGAGTATTCGGGCATCGCTGATCTGGCGAACGAACGAATCATCACCTACTCGAAAAACTCTCACCCACACCAGGAAGTGCTGGCGCTGATGCAGGCCAATGGCGTGACCGCGCCGCGCCTGAACTGCGTGAACTCGGTGTCGGCGATTACCCGGTTGCTGCGTGACGGCTTTGGCATTGGCGCGTTGCCGCCGGTGCTGGTGGCCGAAGAATTGGCGCGCGGGGAATTGACCTTGCTGGATATCGATCAGCGGCCACCGGACTTGCAGGTGGTGGTGTCGTGGCGGGTGGGCGTTGAGTGGGTCGAGGAAATTGTGGCGTTGTGTCAGCAGGTGCTGGAAGGGTATGCGCGGAAGGTTGGTGAGAATTACATCGTGTTGAATCGTTGAAGATCAAAAGATCGCAGCCTGCGGCAGCTCCTACAGGGGAACGCGTCGGGGGCGGATCCCTGTAGGAGCTGCCGAAGGCTGCGATCTTTTGATGTTGATCTTACAACCCGCGCAAATCGCGCTCTTCAATCGGCCGGCTCTGGCGCAGGCGTTTGCCGCCCAGCACCACCCAGTCGATCAGCCGGAACAGGCACTCGATCCCGAACGACAGCAGCAACGCGCCGCTCATGCCCCAGATCATCGCTTCCGGGGTCAGCAGGATCTGGTAGCTGTAACCATTCCAGGTTTCCTTGCGAATGTCCGGATCCGCCGCCAGTACCACTTGCAGGAGACGGATGTACCACGGGCCTTGCATCGCCTGGAACTGTTTATCCAGCGCCACCTGGCGGGTCAGCAGGTTGCTCAGGCTATCGGCATCGCTGCGAAAGATCGGGTCTTCGCTGGCGCGGTAATGGGCCACCAATGCCTGCATGTCACCCTTGAAAAACTGATTGGCGGTGTTCTGAAACCCGCTCAAACCGGTCTGCGCCTCGATCAGATGCGCTTCGACCCGCTTGGCGTAATCGTTGATGAACCCCGGCACCTGGACACCAATCAACAGTCCCGCCGCGAACAACACCAGCCGTAGATAACTGAGCAACATGGGGAGTAGTCCTTAAGAGGTCTGGCCCTGACTGACGCATTCACCGCGTCGCCACAGGCTCCATTGACCCGGTTCGTAACGGGTCCAGGTTTCGTTTTCGGTCAGCGGTTCGGTGGCGATCACCGTCACCACGTCGTTGGGTGTGGTTTCGGCCTGGAAATCGACGATCACATCGACATCCTTCAAGCGGGCCGGACCAAATGGAGCACGGCGGGTGATTTGCGCCAGCTTGGTCGAGCAATAGCAAAACAACCAGTCACCGTCGCTGAGCAGGCAGTTGAACACGCCTTTGCTGCGATATTCGGCGCAAGCGGCCACCAGATCCGGCAGCAGTTCTTCGACCTCGACCGGCTCAGGGAACGCTGCCCGCACGCGATTGAGCAAATCGCAAAATGCCGCTTCGCTGTCGGTATCGCCAACCGGGCGATAGAAACTGGCCTTCGGCTGAAAATCCGCCAGCTGGCCGTTATGGGCGAAACACCAGTTGCGGCCCCACAGTTCACGGACGAACGGATGGGTGTTGGACAGGCAGACCTTGCCGACGTTGGCCTGGCGGATGTGCCCGATCACCACTTCGCTCTTGATCGGATAACGCTGCACCAGGTTGGCCACTTCCGACTCGCAGCTCGCTGCCGGGTCCTGGAACAGCCGCAGGCCGCGACCTTCGTAGAAGGCGATGCCCCAGCCGTCACGGTGCGGGCCGGTACGCCCGCCGCGCTGCATCAGCCCGGTAAAGCTGAACACGATATCGGTCGGGACATTGGCGCTCATGCCCAATAACTCACACATGCTCGGACTCTCGCTCAATGGCAGGGGCAATGTTACAGACGGGGTTCGACTCGCATCCGCTGGGGATTGCTCGGCACCGGCGGACGACCGTAGCGATCATCACCGGCACCGCCGAACGCGTGCTCCTCTTCCTGATCATCGGCGCGGGCAGCGGCTTTGGCGGCGGCGGCCTGTTCCTTGCGGGCATTGGCGGCGCGTTCGAAGGGGAAACGAATGGCCACGAACACCAGGTAAATGCCGAAGGCGATCATGCCGTACATGAACAGGTCGGAAATCGCCCGCCAGGCGTTGTTGCCAACCTTGAACAGCAGGTCCAGGGCGGTAATGGCAATGGCCGGGGCGACCTTTTCCTTCACTGGGTCGATGATGGTCGGGCTGAAGAGCAACACCGCCACCAGCAACCGCAGCGGCTCACGCAGCCAACGCCACATCCAGCGGGTAATGCGCATCCACACCAACAGGCAGCCCAAAGCGGCAAAGGCGTAGAGGCCCCAAGCGATCAGATAGTCGTTCTCGGTCATGGTGTCCATGGCAAGGCAGGCAAAGAGGCGCTTATGATAACGGCTTTTCGCCCGTCAGGCTCCTTCATGTAGGAACCGCCGCAGACTGCGATCTTTTGATCTTGAAAAATCAGGATCAAAAGATCGCAGCCTTCGGCAGCTCCTACAGGTTGCCAACCCCTATTCAGTACATTGTTCGAGAGCCCTTCATGCCCACATCCGCCAACATTTGCGACGCCCCGATCGCCCACAAGGCCGAAGGCTCCGACCCGTATGCCTGGCTGCAGGAGCGCGACACCGATGCGGTGCTCGACTACCTCAAGGCTGAAAACAGCTATCAGCAAGCGCAAACCGCCGATCAGGCCGAACTGCGCGAAACCCTGTTCGAGGAGATCAAGGGGCGGATTCTCGAAACCGACCTGTCCCTGCCCTCGCCATGGGGGCCCTATCTGTATTACACCCGCACCACGGCGGGTGACGAATACGCCCGTCACTACCGCTGCCCGCGCCCGGCCGACGACAGCCTGACCCTCGACGAAAGCCGGGAACAACTGTTGCTGGACCCGAACGTGCTGGCCAACGGCGGCTTCTTTTCCCTCGGGGCGTTCAGCATCAGCCCCGATCACCAGCGCCTGGCCTACAGCATCGACGCCACCGGCGATGAGATTTACACGTTGTTCGTCAAGGAATTGTCCGACGGCCGGGTCAGTGAACTGGAATTCCAGGACTGCGACGGCAGCATGACCTGGGCCAACGACAGCCTGACGCTGTTCTTCGGCGAACTGGACGACACCCATCGCCCGCACAAGCTGTACCGCTATCGACTGGATGGCACGGCGGCTGAAGAAGTGTTCCATGAGCCGGACGGCCGCTTCTTCATGCATTGCTACCGCGCAAGCTCCGAACAGCAACTGCTGCTGTCCGTCGGCAGCAAGACCACCAGCGAAGTCTGGGTGCTCGACGCCAACCAGCCGCAACAAGACTTTTCCTGTATCGCGCCAAGGGTCGAAGACCACGAGTACGACGTCGACCACGGCGCACTCGACGGCCAATGGACCTGGTTCATCCGCACCAACCGCGACGGCATCAACTTTGCGCTATACACCGCTGTCGATACCGGCGTGGCGCCGATCGAGGCGCAATGGCAAATCCTGATCCCCCACAGCGACACGGTGATGATCGATGGCATGAGCCTGAATGCCGGCGCCATGACCCTCAGCCTGCGTGAAGGTGGCCTGCCGATCATCGAAGTCCATCCGCAAGACCTGCCGAGTTACCGGGTACAACTTCCGGACGCGGCGTACAGCCTGCATGTGCAAAACACCCTGGAGTTCGTCAGCGAGCGGATCCGCCTGCGTTATGAAGCGCTGAACCGTCCGGCGCAGATCCGCCAACTGCAACTGGACAATGGCGAGCAGCAGGTCCTCAAGCAAACGCCGGTGCTCGGCCCGTTCGACGCCGATGCCTACGTCAGCCAGCGCCTGTGGGCCACCGCGCCCGACGGCACGCTGGTGCCGATCAGCCTGGTGATCAAGCGTGAAGCCCTTGGCAAACCGGTGCCGCTGTACCTGTATGGCTACGGCGCCTATGGCGAGAGCCTCGACCCGTGGTTCTCCCACGCGCGCCTGAGCCTGCTCGATCGCGGCATGGCGTTTGCCATTGCCCACGTACGCGGCGGTGGCGAATTGGGTGAAGCCTGGTATCGCGCCGGCAAGCAGGAACACAAGCAGAACACCTTCAGCGACTTTATTGCCTGCGCCGAGCACCTGATCGCCAATGGCCTGACCACCGCGCCACAATTGGCGATCAGCGGCGGCAGCGCCGGAGGCCTGTTGATCGGCGCGGTGCTCAACCAACGCCCGGAGCTGTTCGGGGCGGCGATTGCCGAAGTGCCGTTCGTCGACGTGCTCAACACCATGCTCGACCCTGATCTGCCACTGACCGTCACCGAATACGACGAGTGGGGCAACCCGGAAGAGCCGGAGGTCTATGATCGGATCAAGGCTTACGCGCCGTATGAAAACGTCACCGCACAGGCCTATCCGGCCACGCTGGTCATCGCCGGCTACAACGACAGCCGCGTGCAGTATTGGGAGGCCGCCAAGTGGGTGGCGAAATTACGCGCCACCAAAACCGACACTCACCCGCTGCTGCTCAAGACCGAACTGGGCGCCGGCCATGGCGGGATGAGCGGGCGATATCAGGGATTGCGTGACGTAGCACTCGAATACGCATTTTTGTTCAAGGTTTTGGGGATTAACTGAGGAACTTGATTCGATGAGCCGGTCTTAATTCCCGACACCAAACCCGAAGACGGGCTCTTCTACAAAATGTCACCCGTTGCGAAATAACAAACACAAAAGACTGTCACGACATGTCAGAACCGACCTTATTGAACAACGAAATCCGCGACTGGCTGATGGACTGCGGCCTGTTCAACCAGCTGCTGCCAGCAGACTTTGCCGCGGCTTCGGGCTACTTCAGCATCAGCACCATTGCCCAGGGCGAAGAGATTTTCCACGAGGGTGATGCCGGCAGTTTCATGTGCATCATCCACACCGGCCAGGTGGCCGTGCAGAAGACCACCAGTGACGGCCAGCAGGTGACCATTGCCACCTTGCGCAGCGGTCGCTCGTTTGGCGAGATGGCCGTGCTCGATGGCGAACGGCGTTCAGCCAGTTGCGTGGCGGCGAGCAACTGTCAGCTGCTCAACCTGGGCAAGGACTCACTGGAAAAAATGCTCAACGACGCACCGAAAATCGCCGCCAAGATCATCCGCGCCCTCGCTGTCGCGCTTTCCAAACGCCTGCGCATGGCGGATGGGCAATTGCTGACGCAGCAAGTCTAACCACCGGGCGACTTGGCTTTCGGCGGATTCGAATCAAGGCCCGGCAACGGCTGGTCCTTGACCGGCGGGCTCGGCCTTTCAATCGGCACCAACGGCGGCCCGCCACTGCCGGGACCGACCTTGGGCAAGGGCGCCGGGCTGATTTGCGGATACGGCGTAGGCGTCGCGGTCCCCGGTGAACCGGGCATGGGGGCGGGGCTGACGGGAAGGGATTGCAGCTGTTGGGCCTGCACTGCAGTAATCGAGAGCGCGGCCAGGGCAATGACCGTTAGAATGGTGCGCTTCATCAATGGCTCCGTTGGCCTTGTTGTCATTTGCAGGCTACTCCCAACTGCGTCAGTTTGCCTTCTCCCTGTACTGCCATTTTTCTTCAAGTGAGCCCCATGAAACGTTTCGTTCTACTCGATACCGCCCCCATTCCCGAGAACGGCGGCGCTTTGTGCCTGTTCGAGTATGGCGAGGATTTCGTCATCAAGATCCAGGGCGGTGACGGCGGGCAGTTGATGAACACGCGCATGCACGGGTCCGAAGATGCCCTGGCCGAGATTCCCTGCCGCAAGGTCGCCGGTCGTCCGAACTCACGGGTGTTGATTGGTGGCCTGGGCATGGGCTTCACCCTCGCTTCGGCACTCAAGCACCTGGGCAAGACCGCCGAAGTGGTGGTCGCCGAGCTGGTGCCTGGGGTGGTGGAGTGGAATCGCGGCCCCTTGGGCGAGAAAGCCGGCAACCCGCTACAGGACCCGCGCACGGTCATCCGCATGGAAGACGTGGCCAAAGTGCTGCAAGCCGAACCGCAAGGCTTCGACGCAATCATGCTCGATGTCGACAACGGCCCCGAAGGCCTGACCCAACGCGCCAACAGTTGGCTCTATTCTGCCGGCGGACTCAGTGCCTGCGCCAAGGCCCTGCGGCCCAAAGGCGTGCTGGCGGTCTGGTCGGCCAGCGCAGACCGGCAGTTTTCCGACAAACTGAAAAAAGCCGGCTTCAAGGCTGAAGAAGTGCAGGTGTTCGCCCATGGCAACAAGGGCACCCGCCATACCATCTGGATTGCCGAGAAGCTCAAGGGCTGAGCTAAACTGGTTGCATAACCGTCATTAGTCTTTCTACAAAGGTGAACCCATGAGTTCGTCCACCCCAACCAACACCTCGAAGCTGGATCGCATCCTCGCCGACAACCAGCGCGACAAGGAAATGGGTTACCGCGACAAGGCCCTGAAAATGTACCCGCACGTGTGCGGCCGTTGTGCCCGCGAGTTCTCCGGCAAGCGCCTGAGCGAACTGACCGTGCACCACCGCGACCACAACCACGACAACAACCCTCAGGACGGTTCGAACTGGGAATTGTTGTGCCTGTACTGCCACGATAACGAGCACTCGCGTTACACCGACCAGCAGTACTTCGGCGAAGGCTCGCTGAGCACGCCGAAAATCGCCAAGGCGACGCATAACCCGTTTGCGGCGTTGGCCGGGTTGATGAAGAAAGAAGATTAAAAGCAAAGATCGCAGCCTGCGGCAGCTCCTACATTGGGACGTGTACACCTTGTAGGAGCTGCCGCAGGCTGCGATCTTTTGATCTTGCCAGAACACCCTCTCTATCCTGCAATCCCCGTATAATCGCGCTTTTTCCCGAAAGGCACCCCGCTCGTGGCAGACAAACGGTACAGCTGCATTGGTTTGTATAACCCCAAATCACCGGAGAACGTCGGTTCGGTGATGCGCGCCGCTGGCTGCTATGGCGTGGCTTCAGTGTTCTACACCGGCAAGCGTTATGAACGCGCCGCCGATTTCGTCACCGATACCAAGCGTGTCCACTACGACATCCCGCTGATCGGTATCGACGACCTGAAGAAAATCCTGCCGCTCAACTGCGTTCCGGTCGCCGTGGAACTGGTCGAGGGCGCCCGCCCATTGCCCGAGTACACTCACCCGGACCGCGCGCTGTACATCTTCGGCCCGGAAGACGGTTCGCTGGATAAAGAGATTCGCGACTGGTGCGAAGACGTGGTCTACATCCCGACCACCGGCTGCATGAACCTCGCCGCCACGGTCAACGTCGTGCTCTATGACCGCATGGCCAAGGGTCTCAATACCCGCTCCGGACCAAAATTCCGCTGAGAGGCCGCACATCCGATGGAACAAGCTGCCCGCTCGCGCAGTCAGCTTAACTATCGGTTACTTCCTGCCTGGAGACAGATCATGAGCGAACTCAAACGTGTAGAACGCATTGAATCCACCCCGTTCCAGAGCCACTCCGAGCAAAACGTCGAGGGCTGGGAGCGCATCGGCTCGCTGGCGGGTGGCGTCGTGATGGTCGGCAAGGGCCTGCGTCGCGGCGGCATCTTCGGTTTGATTCAAGTGGCCATCGGCGGCGTGGCCCTGGCCCGTGGCATCACCGGCCACAGCTCGGCGAAAAGCCTGCTGGAAAAAAGCCGTCAGGACATGAACAACGTGCGGGCGAAGATTCAGCGCGCGGGCGAAGAGTTGAACCGGCTGAAAGCCAATGCCGAGGCAGCGACCAACACCGCGACCGTCACCGGCAACGATTCCTTGAAGTCGCCTAAAACCGGGGTTTGATCGGGAATTTGCGCTAAGGCTTATGGCCTCATCGCCAGCAGGCTGGCTCCCACAGGGGATCTTCTTTGTTGCACAGATTGTGTGAACAGCGAAGATCACTGTGGGAGCCAGCCTGCTGGCGATGGCGGTGTTACTGAAGCAACCCGGTATCCAGGACCTTGGAAGACTCACCAAGCACGCTCTCACTGAGCTGTACGAATTCCTTGGTATCAATGCCCCCCAGATGCATCGCCCCGCGCAGCACATCATCCAGCGAACGCTTGTTGCGCGTCTTCAAGCGAATCTCGCGATCCAGTTCCTGTAGCAACAACACCGCCTTGGCCACCTGCGCAGCATTGATCTGCTCGCCGCGCAAGGTGGTGACTTTCTGGCTGTCCTTGACCAGCTTCCCGTGCAAGCCCTCATACCGCTCATCACTCATGCCACCGGCCCGGCGCACCAGTTCGATGGCGTAGTATTCGGCAAAACCTTCACTGATCCAGTCGCTGCGCTGCTGATCGTTGATTCGCCCGAACACCTGGGCCAACTCGCGCACAACCGGGCTGGTCCCGCTTTCGCTGACCAGCGGCAGGCGACTATTCAGGTAGATCGATTCGTGCGCCGACAGGCTGCCGCGCCACATCGGATCGTTGGCGCCGACAATCAGCAACTTGGTCGGGTGACGAGGAAACACCGCCTGTACCTGGGGCCAGACAAACGTCAGCAGCGTCAGCACATCCATGCGCCGCATGCCCTGGCCACGCGGTGAAGCGACGGTGACTTCGGTTTCGCCCAAGCGGGTGCGACGGCTGCCGAGATGCCCGGCGAGCATCCAGCCCGTGGGCCGATCGAACAGCCGGGAAACGTTATCGATGCGGAACTTGTTCTTGCCGATGCGCGGCCAGGCGGTTTCGACGCTTTGCCAGCCAGTGGGCAAATCGAATTCAAGGCGTGAAACCAGCTCGATGCCGTCCTGCTGATCGAGCCTGGCCGGCGGCACCAGATCGTCGCCGCGCATCAACGCCCAGGTCGGAGTCATGCGGGTGTCGAAGCTGCCGCTTTTACGACCCTGGCTGATGCGCACGCGGTAGGTCAGGCTGGCCTTGTCGGCGGCCGGGTGCCAGATACCACGGGCCTGTTTGCCCGGCGTGAGCTGCCATTGGCCGTCGGCCTTGAAGTCGCTGTAACGGCTGCCGTCGCCGAGGGAAAAATCCAGGCTGCGTACCGCCGAGCCTTGGGCCAGAGTCAGGCGCACTTCCGCCTGATCACTCTGCGGCAACAGGCGCACGTGGTAGTCCAAATCGACCTTCTTCGCCGCCCACACCGGAAAGCTCAAGACCCACAACCCAACGATCAGCGCCCGCCGCCATCCCACAGCCATACACACTCCTTGGTGAAACCGTTGATTTGCGGGTGGGCTTAACCCGCGCGGAAAATCAGGTGATCTTCCCAATCATCTTCTGGCACGCTGCCTTCGGCGAGCATGCGTCCGGATTGGGAAATACGCTCGTGGTGCACCGCGTCGCGATCGCCACAAACCAGGTGATGCCACAGCGGCAGATCCTTGCCTTCACTGACCAGACGATAACCGCAGGTCGGTGGCAGCCACTTGAACTCGTCGGCCTTGCCTGGCGTGAGTTGGATGCAGTCGGGCACCGAGTCGCGGCGGTTCGGGTAGTCCGTGCACTGGCAGGTTTTCAGGTCCAGCAGTTTGCAGGCAATGCGCGTGTAATAGACGCTGTTGTCGTCTTCATCTTCAAGCTTTTGCAGGCAGCACAGGCCACAACCGTCGCACAGCGATTCCCATTCCTCTTGATCGAGCTGATCGAGGGTTTTGCGTATCCAGAACGGTTCTACTTTGGCGGCCATGGTTCAAGCATCAACATCAGGTGGTGAAAAGGCCGCCAGTCTAGTGCCCACAGCCCTGCGGGCCAAGCATTGGCGACTGTCGGTACAACGGGACTTGTCAGGTTGGGTGCCGCCACGTAGCTTGGCGGTCGCAAGGAGCCAGACCTGCATGCCATTAACGCACGTCCGCGTTGCATCGCGGTGAACCGCCACGGCTCCCGAAAACCTTATCGCTCAGCCCAACTGCGCCGGCAGGTTTCAGACGACTCTCACTTTCAGACGTAGCAAGGAATCTCTTGATGAGTGCAAACCCACGCGTTGCCGATTATGCCATTCACCCGCAATTCACTGATCGCTGGTCGCCCCGCGCCTTTACCGGCGAAGCCATCCCGGAAGAAACCCTGCTGAGCTTCTTCGAAGCCGCGCGTTGGGCGCCGTCGGCGTACAACTCGCAGCCTTGGCGCTTTCTTTACGCGCGTCGCGATACGCCGAACTGGGAGCGCTACCTGGGCCTGCTGAACGAGTTCAACCGCAGCTGGGCGCAACACGCGTCGGCATTGGTGATCGTGATTTCGAAAACCACCTTTACGGCGCCTGGCGCCAGCGAAGAGACCCCGGCGCTGTGGCACACCTTCGACACCGGTTCGGCCTGGGGTCATCTGGCACTGCAAGCGAGCCTGGCCGGCTGGCACACCCACGGCATGGCCGGTTTCGACCAGGAACTGACCCGCAAGGAGCTGAACATTCCTGAAGGCTACGCCCTGCACGCGGCTGTCGCGGTGGGCAAGCTGGGCGATAAGGCAACCTTGGCGGACTACCTGCAAGCCCGCGAAGAGCCGAGCCCGCGTCGTCCGTTGAGCGAGTTGGCGGCGGAAGGTAATTTCACCCTCTAAAAGTAAAAGATCGCAGCCTGCGGCAGCTCCTACAGGTGTACACACACCCCTGTAGGAGCTGCCGCAAGCTGCGATCTTTTTCGCTGCGCCTCAATACCCGCGATTGAAATCCACTTCCCCGCGCAACGCCTGACCCGCCTCGTATGCCCGCAGGTTCTCGACAAACAGTTTGACCATCAACGATGGCGACGTCGGTGCCGAGCTGTGGCCCGTCAGCAACAAGCCCCAGGCCGTCCAGAACGGATGGCGTTGCGGCAGCGGCTCCTGTCGGCAGACATCGATGACCGCACCCGCCAGATGCCCTTCTTTCAAGGCATCGACCAGGTCCGCATCGACCACCGCAACACCACGCCCGACGTTGATGAACAACCCTGTCGGCTTGAACTGCTTGAACAGTGCCGCATCGTAGATATCGTGGGTGTTCGGTGTATTTGGCAGCAGATTGACCACGTAATCCACTTCACCGACCAAGCGCGGTAAATCCGCCATCGCGCCCACTTCGATAAACGGCGCCTGCTCCCGGGCACTGCTGGCAATGCCATACAACTCAACGCCAAATGGCAGCAGGAACTGCGCGACAGTCTGGCCAATATCGCCCGTACCGACGATCAGCACCTTGCGCCCCGCCAGGCTCTGGCCGTGGCGACTGTCCCATTTGCGTTCGACCTGGCTGACCAACCGCGCCAGCACTTCGCGCTCATGCCCCAGCATATAGGTGAGCACGAACTCGGCCATCACCTGGCCAAAAATCCCCACTGCGCGGGTCAGGCGATAGTGCCGTGGCAGACCATCGGCCAACAGCGGCGTTATACCGGCCCAGGTCGATTGCAACCATTGCGGCTGGTGCCCCTGACGCAGCAATGTCGCCAGTAAATCGGGCTGGCCGAGCCAGACCGGGCAATCAGCAGCCTGGCGGGCCAGTTCGGCGGAGTCGCCACTGGTCAGTACTTCCAGATCAGGCGCGGCCTCACGCAACAGTTGGGCGTACACCGGGTGGTCGTGTTCAGCAATCAGAACGCGCATGCATCAAACCTTTCGAAAACAGTGCAAACGGCCGCCGACAGAGCTTCGCTCCGTCATCGCGACCATCGCCAAAATCATTCCAGTGTTTCATCAAGACCCTGAACAGAGCCTGTCTGCCGATCACATAGGGTCGTTGCGTCGCAACAACTCTTCCGGCAAATGCTCGATGTACTCGTCTTCAGCCGGCGGCATTTGCAGGTGATAGCCCTGCGTTTCCAGATTTTCCAGCACGACCGCGATGTCTTCGCGCGACAGTTTGCGCTCGGGCGACAGCACCAGGTCGAAGGCGTGGATGGCCTTGCCGAACGCGGCCATCAAGGGTTCCGGTACGCGCTCCAGAGCATCGCTCTTGAGCACATAGAGGTACATCTCGTTTCTCTTCGAACTGCGGTAGATGGAGCAAATACGTTTCAAGGCTGTTCTCCGGCGGTGGCCAGGCTGTCGAGCAGCGCCTGGCCCATCAATTCGCGGCGCCAGCCACGCAGCGAATCAGGCAATTGGTAAGGACCATTGGGGAAGCCGCTCTTGAGCAGCGCTTCCAGGGTTTTCTTGCGCAGCATCAGTTCTGGCGCCATGTTCAGGCGCTCGGCTTCAGCCTGACCGATGGCTTTCAGTTGCTTGAGCAGTGCGGCGGCGTCCACCGGCAAAGGCTCCGGCACGGCTGGCGGCCATTGATCTGGCGACACACTGCCAGAGCGTTTGATCAGATCAAGCAGAAATTCGCCGTCCTGACGCACGGTGCGCGGGTGCATGTCTTCGATTTTCGCCAATGCACCAAGGTTGTCCGGCTGGGTGCGCGCCAGCGGCCACAACGAATGCTCGCGGATGATGCGGTTGCGCGGCAGGTCACGGGCACGGGCTTCTTTCTCGCGCCAGGCGCAGAGTTCACGCAGCACGGCGAGTTGGGCGCGCGAGAGTTTCCAGGCCAGCTTGGCGTCGCGATAGACCTCGAACGGGTCGATCTCGCGGCGCAGGTTGGCCACCAGCTCGGCGCCGTCTTCCAGGACCCAGGCGTATTTGTCATCGGAAAGCTTCGGACGCAGTTTTACGAAAACTTCCGCTAGATGTACGGCATCTTCGGCGGCGTAGCTGATCTGGGTTTCGGAAAGCGGACGTTGCAGCCAGTCGGAACGGGTCTCGCCCTTGGGCAGGTCGATGCCGAGCACTTCCTGCACCAGCCGCGAATAACCCATCGAGAAGCCGAGGTTCAGGTAAGCGGCGGCCAGTTGCGTGTCGAACAGCGGCGCCGGCAGGCTGCCGGTCAGGCGCAGCAAAACTTCCAGGTCTTCACTGCAGGCGTGGACGACTTTGACCACTGCCGTGTTTTCCAGCAACGCGGCCAAGGGTTGCCAGTTGTTGATGGTCAGCGGGTCAATCAAGTAAGCGCGTTCGCCATCGCCGATCTGCAGCAGGCCTGCGATCGGATAAAAGGTGTCGACCCGCATGAATTCGGTGTCGAGGGCAACGAATGGCAGCTTTTGCCACTCGGCGCAAAATTGACCGAGGCTATCGTTGTCGCGAATCCAGTGAATATCGATGGCCACACGGCTCTCCCTTGAAGAATGGCCCGCAGTATATATCGCCCCCGGCGATTTCCGCGCATCCACTGAACAAGAGCTTTAGCGAAAACACCCGACATTCACCAAGAATAGCCCGTGATCCCTCATTTAACCGGCCTTGCACGGCCTGCAAACCAGAAACACTAAAGGTCACGCTGGCACTATTTATCAGCCAACACGCCATCGATCACCGCCCCACGGCATCCGGCAAACATATCCAGGTCCTGGTTGTAGACCTTGCTGTTGACCTCCAGCAGCCCCAGCATCGAGTGGAAGAGGTTGTCCTGGCTCAGGGGTTTTTCGCGGCTGAGTTGCAAGCAGTGCGTGTCCACGGAGAACGACTTTTGATAACTGTCGGAGAACCAGACCAGCATCGCCACGTGCTTCTGTTGATCCGGCGCCAACATGTACGGCGTGCCGTGGAGAAAAAGGTTGTACTCGCCCAGGGACTCACCGTGGTCCGACAGGTAAAGCATCGCGGTATCGACCTTGTCCTGATTGCTGCGCAGCAAATCGATCAGCGTCGACAGCACATGGTCGGTGTACACCAGGGTGTTGTCGTAGCCGTTGACGATACTGTCGCGACTGCAGTTGTTCAGCGCATTGCTTTCACACACCGGGGTAAAACGTTCGTACTCTTTCGGGTAGCGCTTGAAGTACTCCGGACCGTGACTGCCCATCTGGTGCAGCACCAGTACCGTGTCTTTATCCAGGTTATCAATGAAGTGCTGAAGGCCTTGCAGCAGGATCTCGTCGCGGCACTCGCTGTTGGCGCACAACACCGGGTCCTTCAACTTGCTGACATCTTCGAGCGTGACCCGATCACAAGTCCCTTTGCAGCCAGACTGGTTGTCGCGCCAGATGACGTCCAGACCCGCACGCTTGAGCACGTCCAGCAGCCCCTCTTCATTCTTGGCCTTGCTGGCGTTGTAGTCCTTGCGTCCCATGTTGGAAAACATGCACGGCACCGACACGGCGGTTTCAGTGCCGCAGGAATGCACATCGGTGAAGGCGATCAGACCGGCTTCCTGGCTGAGCTTCGGCGTTGTATCGCGGTCATAACCGAGAATGCCAAAGTTCTCTGCCCGGGCACTTTCGCCCACCACCAGTACGGTCAGGGATTTACGACCATGGGTTTGCCATGCTGGGTTTCGCTGGGCGTCCTGGCCCACGGCAATGAAGGGTTGCCGGGCAGACGCAACCTGCTCACTCAAATAACCAAACGAAGCCCCGATGTAGTTGCTCGGCACCACCATCAGGCGCAACTCGTGGTGATTACGAAACAGCGAAGACAAGCCTTGGTAGTTAACTAACGCAACAGTTCCAATTACCGCAACCGACGCAACACCGACCAAGACCTTACTCAACAACTCACGATGCCAGCGACGATAATTAACAGGTGTTTTCCACAACAACCACGAAGGCAGCACACCGAGCAAAACAATATAAACAAGCAACTTCAGCGACAGTAAATCACGAACTTCCGTTGCATTGGTTTCCGCAAAATTACGAAACATGCCAGCGTCGATCAACACGCCATACTGAGCCATGAAATAAGCCACGCCAGCGCTGACCATGAACAACAGGGTCAAGACCGGCTTCATCACTGGACGGAACGCCAGCAGGGTCAACACAATGTTGAAGGCTGCGAAGATCATCGCCCCGAACGCCACACGCATGACGATCCCCGCACCATCGGATGCGGTGATTTCAAACAGGTGCTTCCACAAAACCAGGTTAAATCCGGTCAAGAGAAAGGCACTGGCAATCAGTGTCACCCACTCGGGGCGCACGGCTTTAATCTTCAACATGATGATCGGCTGTTCCTGAAAAGAAGTGCCTGCTGTAAATGTGAAAATTTCATTTACTGCGACAGCACTAACTCTAGGCAGCCATCCATCAATTTTTTGTGAAAAAGACGCCAACGATTAGTTGCCACCCATGAACATATTGAAACTTTCGACTTATTTGAGAATGGTTCAGCCTGGGTTCAGCGATTGATTCCCACAACTCGTTCGCGGGGATATTGAATTTCTAGATACCCCAGCGGACTTTCTGATTTGCGGCCCTTTGAAGGTGAGCGCCTAATCACCTCCCGGCTTCCCAAGGTCCAATGATGGAAAACGTTCGCGCCACTACCCGCCCTGCATTCCTGTTGATGCTCAGCATCATCCTCGTCGCCCTGAACCTGCGCCCCTCCATGGCCGCGATCGGGCCATTGCTGTCGGCCATTCGCCTCGACATCCCGTTGAGTTTCAGCCTCGCGGCACTGCTGACCATGTTGCCGGTGATGGCGATGGGATTGGCGATGTTTTTCGGGCTTGCAATCAGCCAGCGTCTTGGTGAACACCGCACAGTGGTGCTTTCACTGCTGATTGTCGCGATTGCCACCGTTTCGCGGCTGTTCCTCGACTCAGCGGCAGAACTGATCTTCAGCGCCGTGCTGGCGGGTACCGGCATCGCCTTGATCCAGGCCCTGATGCCGGCCCTGATCAAATCCCGTTTCAGCGACAACGTTGCCCTGTGCATGGGGCTCTACGTCACATCGATCATGGCCGGTGCCGCCATCGCCGCCTCTTTTGCGCCAGTGGTCATGAACCGTACCGGAAGTTGGCGCGTGGGCCTGGCGATCTGGGCAACACTGGCGGTCATCGCATTGCTGTTCTGGTGTGCCCAGCGCGTGGGGATGTCGACGCCGCCTGCAAAACCAACGACGAAAGAAAACTTCTTTACCAATTCCCGGGCCTGGCTGCTCGCCCTCTTCTTTGGCCTGGGCACGGCGTCCTACACCTGCGTCCTGGCCTGGCTGGCTCCTTACTACGTGGAAAAAGGCTGGAGCGAACAGAATGCCGGTTTACTGTTGGGCTTCCTGACTGCCATGGAAGTGTTGTCCGGTCTGCTGACCCCGGCCATCGCCAATCGCAGCCGCAACCGGCGCTGGGTACTGGCGGCATTGCTGGTGCTGATCATCGCCGGTTTTTTCGGGTTGATACTCAGCCCCCAGTCTCTGAGCCTGCTGTGGCCGTGCCTCTTGGGGCTGGGGATTGGCGGGTTGTTTCCCATGAGCCTGATCGTGGCGCTGGATCATTTGGATGAGCCCCGCCGCGCCGGTGGCCTTACCGCCTTCGTGCAAGGTATCGGCTACCTGATCGCCGGCCTCTCGCCACTGATTGCCGGGGTGATCCGCGATCAGCTCGGCAGCTTCGAATGGGCCTGGTGGTCACTGACGGGGGTGATGGCGCTGATGCTGATGATGGTGGTGCGCTTCAACCCTCGGCACTACGCCCGACACATTCACTGAGCCGCCAACCCCATCTGTGCCGTGAATGCCTGCAGGACATTCTCCCGCTGCCTTCATTCCGTTAGGATCTTTCGCACAAGATTGCGCATGATCAGCGCAATGGTTACCGCGGGACGGAATGGATGCTGAGCAGTAACGTACTAAGAAAGCTGGATATGCAGGACCTCATGGTGTTTATCGCCGTGTATGAGCAAAACAGCGTCACGGGGGTGTCCGAGGCGTTATGCGTCAGCCAGTCCACCGTAAGTTACTGCCTGAAAAAGCTGCGGACAGGGTTTGAAGACGAGCTGTTCATCAACACCCGCACAGGCATGCGCCCTACTCATAAGGCCGGGACGATGTACCCCCATGTGTTGAAGATCCTCGAAAGCATCAACTTGTGTCACGCCGGTGCCACCGCATTCGATCCGACCTTGCAGCCTGCGACGTTCAACATCTGCGCACCGGAATACTTCGAACAACTGATCCTGCCACGCCTGCTGAAGAACTTCGCGGTTGCCGAGCTGCCAGTCATGGTCAACGTGCACAAGCTGGAAACCGACATCCCGGCAGAAGCGTTGCGCGATGGCAGTCTTGATCTGGTGATTGGTTTCGGCCCGAACTTCCATCGAAACCACGGCGACTTCAACACACGAACCCTGCTGGAAGACGACCTCGTCTGCGTCTTCGACAAACGCGCCGCCCCGCCGGAGCCACGCCTGAGCCTGCAAGGCTTCATCGAGCGACGACACGTGTTCCCGACACCGTGGACGTCCATCACCAACATGGTTGACGGCTGGCTGGCGAAGCAGGCCCGGCAACGGCAGATCGTTGCGCGGGCCAATAGCTACAGCGCGGCACTGAAAACCATTACCGGCACCGACTTCATCCTGACCCTGCCCCGGCGCATCCAGCAGTTGTTGGCCAACGAAGCTGTGTTCAATCACTGTGAAGCGCCCAGTGGCCTGCCGGGCTTCACCCTCGATATGCAGTGGAGCCAACGTGTCGATCAGGACAGCGCCAACACCTGGTTGCGTGAGCAGTTGATCAAGGCCTGTGCCGAGCCGGAAATCTGAAACTCAGACGCCGACAGTGGCTTTGGCGTACGACTCACGGTCGATGTCGAGGATTTCCACACACAACTGGATTTCAACGCCTGCCGGCCATTCACACAGGTCCTTGACCACCGCCAGCAGGCTTTCGGACAACTGCCGCTTGATCTGCGGCGAACGACCGCTCAACAACGCCAGCTTCACATGCACGAACGCCCGCTCCGCCAGCGCTGTTCCAACTTTGAATGTTTCGACTTTTACCGCACGACCCTTGATATCGAACTCGGCACCGAACTGACCGGACCCCACCAGCGCATTGTTCAGCCGCATCAATGCCACATCGGCGTTCAGATCTTTCAGGTTCGCGGTGTATTCCAGGTGCAGGTGAGGCATGGTTTCACTCCTGTAGGTCGGTGCAAAGATTGTAGATATAACACAGCGCTGCCCGGCTCATTGCGACAACGACAGCAGATTGCGCTCGCCCATGAATGCTTCAAGTCGTGACCGCAACCAGCGCTCGGCGGGATCGCTGTCGACATGGCTAAGCCAGACCATGGACAGTTCAAGGGTTGGTGTCTTGAACGGAAATGGCTCCTTGAACAACTGCCCGGAGGCGGCCATGGCTTCGGCAGTGTAATCAGGCAGGCTGGCGATCAGATCAGTCCCGGCCAGCAGCGCCGGTAACGAACTGTATTGCGGCACCGAGAGCACCACCTGACGCGAGCGCCCGATTGCCGCCAGCCATTCATCAGCGAAGCCACTGACATTGGCAATATGGGACACCAACACATGCGGACGCGAGCAATACTCATCGACCGTCAGCGGCTTATCGCTGGCATCGGCACGCAGGACACACGGATGAATGTGCCGCAATAACTTGCGCTTGGCGTTGGCCGGCAACCCGCGCGTCTGGCTGACACCGACCGTTATATCCCCTGAAGCCAGCAAGTCGGGAATCCGCCAGTAATCGACGTTCTGCACCACGAACACCACGTTCGGCGCTTCCTGGCGCAACGCCCTCAGCAACGGCGGCAACAGGCCGAATTCGACATCGTCAGACATGCCGATACGGAACGTCATGGTGCTGCTGCCGGGGTCGAAATCGTGAGTCAGGCTCAAGGCCACCGACAACGAATCCAGTGCCGGTGACAAGTGCCGGAAAATTTCCTCCGCCCGTGCCGTCGGCTCCATGCGATGGCCGACGCGAATGAACAACGGATCGTTGAACATCGTACGCAAGCGATTGAGCGCCGAGCTGATCGTCGGCTGACCGAGAAACAGCTTCTTCGCCACCTTGGTGACATTGCGCTCAAGCATCAGTGCTTCAAACACCACCATCAGGTTGATGTCGGCCTTGCGTAGTTCGTTGCGATTCATCCATTGCCCCCGCGCCCTAAAACTGCCGACAGTTTAGGGAGATGTCGCGATCGGCGTCTATGCGACTCACGGCGTGCTGCGAGCATTTTTACGTTTAATGCAAATACGCTCACACGACGAGTCCTACAGCCCCTTCCTGATTTGCTGATTCACCTGGCGAGATGATTCAGCGCCCCTAAGCTCTGGAGGCCCGACCCCACCGGTCCGGCCACCTCCAACCCAGCAAACTCAAAAGGAGCTACACAATGGCTAGAGATAAAGCGAAAGACGACAAGCACTTCAATTGCACCCAGCCTCACGAAGCCGATTACGTTGCCGGCCTCTACCCTCATGCGAAGGAGGAGGTAAAAACCTTCCTGGCATTAGCCTGCAAGAGCAACACCTTGCACAACTCGACCCACAAGGAAGTTTATGACCTGATCAAAACAAAACTGGGTCACTCACAGCCGTAAGACCGCCCGGTTGAAACGAAGCTGCTCTGATTGAGCAGCTTCACCACCTTGAGCCTAGATCTCCTTGATCGGCGTCACGTCACACGTTCCCTTGATCAAACCGATAGCATGCACGCAATCCGCCTTATTGACGTACGCCTCACCACTGGCAATCGTTTCATGGTTCCCTGCCCGCAAACGCCACCTCCACTGGCCTTTGCCAGTCAGGATGGAGCCGCGGGTTTGCCTGTAAATCTCAAAATACATTGTTCGCTCCTTGCGATGGCTGGTTCGACAGATCAATGACCTGTGAACGCCAGAGTAGATGAGGTTCTTTTGAAGTGAAGCAGCGGGATGTCAGAGGATATTTCGGTAGAAAACCTTGAACGGCGGTGGCGACCAATGAATTCGGGGGGCAGTAAATTCAGCGACAGCGCTGAGTAATTTTTCCGGTAAATCGGCATATTTTTCTGACAGAGGAATGCCGCGTGGTCCGACACTCAATTATCGAGAAAAAACCCGGACAAACAAAAAAGCCCCGCAGCTTATTCAGCTACGGGGCTTTTTCTATGTAATGGCGGAGAGATAGGGATTCGAACCCTAGGTACCGGTGAAGGTACAACGGATTTCGAAT
>Ga0247819_10000284_pt1 | contig 31486 bp, 23 predicted proteins | sample 13C_Xylose_Day6_FD_193428 | JGI IMG/M metagenome (GOLD analysis project Ga0247819, IMG submission 193428) | Soil microbial communities from agricultural site in Penn Yan, New York, United States - 13C_Xylose_Day6 | ecosystem: Environmental > Terrestrial > Soil > Agricultural land | place: USA... | reverse complement strand
GTCGTATGAAGGACGACAAGGCGACTGCCTGATCGTCGTAATCACCGAACGTAGTGTTTGGTAAGGAATGAACCATGCGTCATCGTAAAAGTGGTCGTCACCTCAGCCGCACCAGCTCGCACCGCAAGGCCATGTTCCAAAACATGGCGGTGTCGCTGTTCGAGCACGAGCTGATCAAAACTACTCTGCCAAAAGCTAAAGAACTGCGCCGCGTTGCTGAGCCGCTGATCACTTTGGCTAAGACAGACAGTGTTGCTAACCGTCGTCTGGCTTTCGACCGTACTCGTTCGAAAGCTATCGTTGGTAAGCTCTTCAACGACCTGGGCAAGCGTTACGCTACCCGTGAGGGTGGCTACCTGCGCATCCTCAAGTGCGGTTTCCGCGCTGGCGACAACGCGCCTATGGCGTACGTCGAGTTGGTTGATCGTGCTACTGCTGGCGAAGCTGTATCCGCCGAGTAAGACGTCAGTCTGAAACAAAGGACCGGGCCTAGTGCCCGGTTTTTTGTGTCTGTTCGAAAAGTGATGAAGCAAAGGTTTGATTAGGTTTTTTCTATCGATTGGCATCAGTCAATGAATTAGAAGATGTCATCTCGATCATCAATACTTCCTTTCAGCCGCTTAGCCGGCAGTTCAAGACTGACAAAGGAAGAGATCGCATGAGCCAAAATAAAACGCTTACCACCGCCGGTGGCGCTCCTGTCGCCGATAACCAGAATTCCCGTTCCGCTGGCCCTCGTGGCCCGCTGCTGCTCGACGACTTCCACCTGATCGAGAAGCTCGCCCACTTCAACCGCGAAAACATTCCAGAGCGCCGCGTTCACGCCAAAGGCTCGGGCGCGTACGGTACGTTCACGGTGACGCGCGATATCACTCAGTACACCAGCGCCAAGCTGTTCGAGGCTGTTGGCAAGCAGACTCCGACGTTTCTGCGTTTCTCCACCGTGGGTGGTGAGCGTGGTTCGGCTGACACTGAGCGAGACCCACGCGGCTTCGCCCTGAAGTTCTACACCGAAGAAGGTAATTGGGACATTGTTGGCAACAATACGCCTGTGTTCTTCATTCGTGATCCGCTGAAATTCCCGGACTTTATCCACACTCAAAAACGTCTGCCGCAGAGCAATCTCAAAAGCGCTCAGGCGATGTGGGATTTCTGGTCGCATTCTCCAGAGGCGCTGCACCAGGTCACCATCCTGTTTTCGGATCGCGGTATCCCCGATGGTTACCGTCACATGCACGGCTTCGGTAGCCACACCTATAGCCTCATCAGTGCCGGCGGTGAGCGTCATTGGGTGAAGTGGCACTACAAGACCCAGCAGGGCATCAAGAACCTGGCACCGGCCGATGCCGCGCGTCTGGCGGGGACTGATCCGGATTACGCTCAGCGTGACCTGTTTGAGGCTATCGAGCGCGGCGACTTCCCGAAATGGCGTGTGTGCATCCAGATCATGACGGAAGATCAGGCTGCCGCTCATTATGAAAACCCGTTTGATGTCACCAAAACCTGGTCGCAGAAAGAGTTTCCGCTGATCGAAGTCGGCGAGCTGGAGCTCAATCGCAACCCGCTCAATTATTTTGCTGAAGTGGAGCAAGCGGCTTTCGGCCCTAGCAACATGGTGCCGGGTGTTGGCCTGTCGCCGGATCGCATGCTGCAAGGTCGTGTATTCGCCTATGCGGATGCGCATCGCTACCGTGTCGGCACCAATCATCAGCAGTTGCCGGTGAATGCACCGCGCAGTCCGGTAAACACCTACCAGCGCGATGGCTCGATGGCTTTTGGTAGCAATGGCGGTGCAGCTCCGAACTACGAGCCAAACAGCTACGTTGAGTCGCCAAAACAGGCGCCTCGTTATGCGGAGCCCGCGTTGGCACTGAGCGGCGCTGCCGATCGTTACGATCACCGTGAGGACACCGACTACTACAGCCACGCCGGTGCTCTGTTCCGTCTGATGAGCGATGAACAGAAGAACTTGTTGGTCAGCAACATTGCTGGAGCCATGGCAGGTGTGTCGAGTGACGTGGTTGATCGTCAGTTGCAGCATTTCTTCAAGGCCGATCCGGCGTATGGAGAAGCAATCGCAAAGCGGCTCAACGTACAGCTTAACGAAGTCTAAATGAGAAGCAGAACCGCCCTTATTTGGGCGGTTTTTGCGTTATTTAAGCTGCTTTTCTCAGAATATCTTCGCTTTTATTGCGTCTGGCGAGTGACGTTATGGGCGGGTTGGTTCAAACTACAGACTTTAAAGCAGGGAGATGTAGGGCGATGCAAGGCCACCCAGACGTTATCGATTACCTCAACACGTTGCTGACCGGCGAATTGGCCGCGCGTGATCAATATTTCGTCCATTCGCGGATGTATGAGGACTGGGGTTTCACCAAGCTCTACGAACGTATCAACCACGAGATGGAAGAAGAAGCAGGGCACGCCGATGCTTTGATGCGTCGGATCCTGATGCTTGAAGGCACACCGCGTATGCGTCCCGACGATCTGGATGTCGGCACCACCGTACCGGAGATGCTCGAAGCGGATCTGCGTCTTGAGTACAAAGTCCGTGCGGCATTGTGCAAAGGCATTGAACTCTGCGAGCAGCACAACGACTACGTCAGCCGTGAAATTCTACGTGTTCAGCTCAATGACACTGAAGAAGATCACACCTACTGGCTGGAGAAGCAGTTGGGCCTGATCAAGCTGATCGGTCTTGAGAACTACCTGCAATCTCACACCTGATTGCAGCAGATACAAAAAAGCCCCTGTCACTGATGAAGTGACAGGGGCTTTTTCATGGAGCCGGTTAAGCCCGATCCCGCTCCAACAGCGGTTTCAGGTAATAACCCGTATGAGACTGCTTCATCTCGGCGACTTCTTCCGGTGTCCCGACTGCAATGATCTGGCCGCCCTTGGAACCGCCCTCCGGCCCCAGATCGACCAGCCAGTCGGCGGTCTTGATCACGTCCAGGTTGTGTTCGATCACTACCACGGTGTTGCCGTGGTCACGCAGGCGATGCAACACGTCCAGCAGTTGCTGGATGTCCGCGAAGTGCAGGCCGGTGGTCGGCTCGTCGAGGATGTACAGGGTCTTGCCGGTATCGCGCTTGGAGAGCTCGCGGGAGAGTTTGACCCGCTGTGCCTCACCACCGGACAGGGTGGTCGCCGATTGTCCCAGCTTGATGTACGACAACCCGACGTCCATCAACGTTTGCAGCTTGCGCGCCAGAGCCGGAACCGCGTCGAAGAACTCACGTGCTTCCTCGATGGTCATCTCAAGGGTTTCATGGATGCTCTTGCCCTTGTATTTGATTTCAAGGGTTTCACGGTTGTAGCGCTTGCTCTTGCACACATCGCAAGGCACATAGATGTCGGGCAGAAAGTGCATTTCTACCTTGATCAAGCCATCGCCCTGGCAGGCTTCGCAGCGGCCGCCCTTGACGTTGAACGAGAAACGCCCCGGGCCATAACCCCGTGAACGTGATTCCGGCACGCCGGCGAACAGTTCGCGAATCGGTGTGAACAAGCCGGTGTAGGTTGCCGGGTTGGAGCGCGGCGTACGGCCAATCGGGCTCTGGTCGATGTCGACGACCTTGTCCAGATGCTCCAGGCCCTTGATGCTGTCATGAGCGGCGGCTTCCAGCGTTGTCGCGCCATTCAGAGCGGTAGCGCTTAACGGGAAGAGCGTGTTGTTGATCAGCGTTGACTTACCCGAGCCGGACACGCCGGTGACGCAGGTCAGCAGGCCGATCGGAATTTCCAGATCGACATTGCGCAGGTTGTTGCCACGTGCGCCCTTGAGCGACAACGACAGCTTCTTGTTGCGCGGTGTGCGTTTGGCGGGCACTTCGATTTTCACCCGGCCCGACAGGTACTTGCCGGTCAGGGAGTCAGGGTGAGCCATGACTTCGGCCGGCGTACCTTCGGCAACGATATGGCCGCCATGGACGCCTGCGCCCGGGCCGATATCCACCACGTAGTCGGCCAGACGGATCGCATCTTCGTCGTGCTCGACGACGATTACCGTGTTGCCGATATCACGCAGGTGCTTGAGGGTACCGAGCAAACGGTCGTTGTCGCGCTGATGCAGACCGATCGAGGGTTCGTCGAGGATGTACAGGACGCCTACCAGGCCGGCGCCAATCTGGCTCGCCAGACGAATACGCTGAGCTTCGCCACCGGACAGGGTGTCGGCACTGCGGTCCAGCGACAGGTAGTCGAGACCGACGTTGACCAGGAACTGCAGGCGTTCGCGGATTTCCTTGAGAATCTTGTCAGCGATTTCCCCGCGACGGCCGGTCAGTTTCAGCCCGCCGAAATAATCGCAGGCATCGCCGATCGGCAAATTGGTGACCGCCGGCAAGGTTTTCTCACCGACCCATACATGCCGCGCTTCACGACGCAAACGGGTGCCGCGGCAGTCCGGGCACGACTGGGTACTGAGGAACTTGGCCAGTTCTTCGCGCACCGATGCCGATTCGGTTTCGCGGTAGCGGCGCTCCAGGTTCGGCACGATACCTTCGAACGGATGCGAACGTTTGACGATGTCGCCACGGTCGTTCAGGTATTTGAAATCGACGTTTTGCGAGCCGCTGCCGTGCAGGATGAATTTCTGCTGATCGGCTGGCAGTTCGTTGAACGGTACTTCCAGGCTGAATTTGTAGTGGGATGCCAGCGACCCGAGCATCTGGAAGTAATAGACGTTGCGCCGGTCCCAGCCGCGAATCGCACCTTCGGCAAGCGTTAGCTCGCCATTGACGAGGCGCTTGATGTCGAAGAATTGCTTCACGCCCAGGCCATCGCAGGTCGGGCAAGCGCCGGCCGGGTTGTTGAAGGAAAACAGTTTCGGTTCGAGTTCGCTGATGGCGTGGCCGCAAATCGGGCAGGCGAAGCGTGCGGAGAAGATCATCTCTTCGCCGGGCTCGTCGTCCATTGGTGCCACCAGGGCAATGCCGTCCGCTAGCTTCAGTGCGGTCTCGAAGGATTCGGCCAGACGCTGTTGGAGGTCGGCGCGGACCTTGAAGCGGTCGACCACGACATCAATAGTGTGCTTCTTCTGTTTGTCGAGCTTGGGCGCTTCGTCCAGCTCATACAGCTTGCCGTTGATCCGGGCACGCACAAAGCCCTGGGCGCGCAGCTCTTCAAAGACCGACAGGTGTTCGCCTTTGCGCTCGCGGATCACCGGGGCCAGCAGCATCAGCTTGCTGCCCTCCGGTTGGGCCAGGACCAGATCGACCATCTGGCTGACGGTCTGCGCTTCCAGCGGAATGTCGTGGTCCGGGCAGCGCGGAATGCCCACGCGTGCATAAAGCAGGCGTAGGTAGTCGTAGATTTCGGTAATGGTGCCGACGGTCGAACGCGGGTTGTGCGAGGTCGACTTCTGTTCGATGGAGATCGCCGGCGACAAGCCTTCAATGGTGTCGACGTCGGGTTTTTCCATCATCGACAGGAACTGGCGGGCATAGGCCGACAGCGACTCGACATAGCGGCGCTGACCTTCAGCATACAAGGTGTCGAAAGCCAGGGACGACTTGCCGGAGCCCGAGAGGCCGGTGATGACGATCAGCTTGTCCCGTGGCAGGGTCAGGTCGATATTCTTCAGGTTGTGGGTTCGAGCCCCACGAATCAGGATCTTGTCCAAAGTGGCCTCGCTTGGCGGGCGTCGAAAACGTAGGAGTATACGGCCAAATACTGGATGGATGCACACTATCGAATGATGTCATTGCAGGCTTACATGAAAGCTCTGTCATCTACACGCGGCAAAGCGTCGCGATATACCCCGCCAATCGATGGGACTGGTAGAATCGCCGCCGGTTCACATGAGGATTTTCCATGCACGATCCCCACAGCGAACGCATGAGTGGCAGCGAGACCCGCGCGGCGAGCGGTCTGGCCCTGGTGTTCGCGTTCCGTATGCTTGGCATGTTCATGGTGTTGCCGGTACTGGCGACCTATGGCATGGACCTGGCAGGCGCGACCCCGGCCCTGATCGGGCTGGCGATTGGCGCTTATGGCCTGACACAGGCGATTTTCCAGATTCCGTTTGGTTTCATTTCCGACCGCATCGGCCGCCGCCCGGTGATTTACCTGGGGTTGATCGTGTTCGCCCTCGGCAGCGTGCTGGCGGCCAATGCCGATTCGATCTGGGGCGTGATCGCCGGTCGCATCCTGCAGGGTGCGGGGGCGATTTCCGCCGCCGTCATGGCATTGCTGTCAGATTTGACCCGCGAGCAGCACCGGACCAAGGCCATGGCCATGATCGGCATGACCATCGGCCTGTCGTTTGCCGTCGCGATGGTGGTCGGGCCGTTGCTGACCCGCGCTTTCGGTCTGTCCGGGCTGTTCCTCGCCACGGGCGGCATGGCGCTGTTCGGCATTGTCATTGTGATGTTCATGGTGCCTCGCTCCACCGGGCCATTGCAGCACCGCGAATCCGGTGTGGCGCGCCAGGCGCTGATTCCGACGCTGAAACATCCGGACCTGCTGCGCCTGGACCTGGGCATTTTCGTCTTGCACGCGATGTTGATGTCGAGCTTCGTTGCTTTGCCGTTGGCGCTGGTCGAAAAAGCCGGGCTGCCCAAGGAGCAGCACTGGTGGGTGTACCTGACCGCGCTGCTGATTTCGTTCTTCGCCATGATTCCGTTCATCATCTACGGCGAGAAGCGACGCAAAATGAAACGAGTTTTGCTCGGCGCCGTCGTGACGCTGATGCTCACTGAGCTATTCTTCTGGCAGTTCGGCGATAGCTTGCGGGCTCTGGTGATCGGTACGGTGGTGTTCTTTACCGCGTTCAATCTGCTGGAAGCTTCGTTGCCATCGTTGATCAGCAAGGTTTCACCGGCAGGCGGCAAAGGCACGGCGATGGGGGTTTACTCCACCAGTCAGTTCCTTGGCTCGGCACTCGGCGGTATCCTCGGCGGCTGGTTGTTCCAGCATGGCGGTTTGTCGGTTGTGTTCCTCGGTTGCGCCGGGCTGGCTGCACTTTGGCTGGTTTTTGCTGTTACCATGCGTGAACCTCCCTACGTGACAAGCCTGCGCTTGCCGTTGTCGCCCGAGGCGATCCGCGAAGCGGGTCTGGTCGAGCGCCTGAAGGCCGTCGTAGGGGTAACAGATGCAGTGATAGTCGCTGATGAAGCGGCCATTTACATCAAATTGGACACCGAACTATTGGATCGCACCACCCTTGAGAGCCTGGTGAACAACCCGGCCGGGGCAGCGTGCGTAGCCTAGGAGAACGTAATGGCCCGTGGGGTTAACAAAGTCATATTGGTCGGCACTTGCGGCCAGGATCCTGAAGTTCGTTACCTGCCGAATGGCAACGCCGTGACCAACCTGAGTCTGGCGACCAGCGAACAGTGGACCGACAAGCAAACCGGTCAGAAAGTCGAAAAAACCGAATGGCACCGTGTGTCGATGTTCGGCAAAGTCGCAGAAATCGCTGGCGAGTACCTGCGTAAAGGTTCGCAGGTCTACATCGAAGGCAAACTGCAGACTCGCGAGTGGGAAAAAGACGGTATCAAGCGTTACACCACTGAAATCGTGGTCGACATGCAAGGCACCATGCAACTGCTGGGTGGCCGTCCTCAGGGCGACCAGCAAGGCCAGGGTGGCGGTAACAACTACCAGCAATCCGCTCCGCGCCAGCAGGCTCCGCGTCCGCAGCAGTCGGCTCCGCAACAGCGTTCGGCTCCGGCTCCACAGCAGGCCGCACCGCAGCCAGCTCCGGATTTCGACAGCTTTGATGACGATATCCCGTTCTGATTCTTGTCACCAAGAATAGAACCTGAAAAAGCCCGGCCTCCGTATGGAAGTCGGGCTTTTTGCTTTTTCAGCGGGGCAATCTTGTTGAGGTCAGGCCCGATCAGCCCCTGACGTGCGGTGTTACTCTGCTACGTGTCCAGACCTTGTGCCGAGTTGCCCTATGGATCGCCTGTCTACGTTGCTGTCACAGTTCGGCGTGCGTGCAAACCTGTTTTACAGCGGCAAGCTGTGCGGGGTGTCCACCTATGATGGCGCAGACCTGCGCGGGCATATTCACCTGTTGCAGGCCGGCACGGTCAGCTTGAAGGGACCCGGCAAAAGTAGCGTGCTGCTTACTCGCCCGAGCCTGATTTTTCTACCGCGCCCCAGCCGCCATCAACTCATCGCTAACGAGCATGAGGGCGCTCAGTTGTTATGTGCAACGATGCTGTTCGATGGCGGTATCAGCAATCCGATCTGTGCGTCGCTTCCCGAGCTGCTGGTGTTGGCTCTGGAGGAGCTTCCGTTGCTGGCGGACACCTTGAGATGGCTGTTCAGTGAAGCCTCGGGTGGGCATTGCGGCAGGGAGGCGGTGCTTGATCGCTTGTTCGAGCTGTTGATCATCCTGCTGTTTCGGCACTTGCTCGACCATCAGCAGTTGAGCACCGGCATGATGGCTGGACTGGCCGATTTGCGCCTGGCGCGCTCGCTGATACAGATGCATAACCAGCCTCAACGACTCTGGTCCGTGGCCGAGTTGGCGAACGAGTCCAACATGTCGCGCGCTGCGTATGCGGCGCATTTCCGTTCCGTCCTGGGACAAACGCCGTTGGATTATCTGTTGAGCTGGCGGATCAGTCTGGCGCAGAAGCGCCTGCGGGAAGGGCGGCCGATTACGCTGATTGCCGATGAGGTGGGCTATGAAAGTCCGTCAGCGCTGGCCCGGGCGTTTCGCCGCAAGACCGGCTGCAGCCCACGGGACTGGATGAAGTCTCTGGCCATTGAGGGCGCCACATTTTCTGAGGCTGATGACCTGAACGCAGCGAACTGATTCAGGCCATCGGCGGATGAAGTTTTCAGCTCAAGTCGTTTCCAGTTTGGTCAGCGAATGGCCTGCCACGAACAGGGAGGCGGCTAGCAAACCGATGTCCTTGAGCAGGAACTGGCCTGGTGCGACTGTAATGGCCGGGAAACCAAGGCCGGGTTCAATCACGCCGGGTGTCGAGAACATGAAGCTAAGCGTAGTGAAAAACAGTCCGGCTGACAGAACCCCGCCGATCAGGGAAAGCTTTGGCGACAGCAGGCGACCGGCAATCAATACACCAATCGAAACCTCCAGAACGCCAAGCAAACTGGAAAACAGGTCCACGCTGAAAAGGTTGTAGACCCAACCGAGGAAGGGACTGTTGCTGACCAGTGGTACCAGCCCCTGGGCTTCGTAGTGGGTGAACTTCATCCCGCCGAACCAGAAGTAGATAACGGCGAGGGCGACATAGATGCCGTAGGTCCCGATCGCCATGGTGGTGAGGCCCAGGGATGTTTTTTTCGTCAGGCCGTCAGTGCTGATGTTCATGCTGTTCATGGTTCAGGCTTCCAGTGAGATGTCTCGAAAGTGGCGTTGAGCAAAGCAATCTCCCCGTCGACGCGTTGGGAGTGAGGCCATTGTTGGCTTTGGCATGACTTTCCTGGGTTCTGGCGGTCTTGCGTTCGGTGCAGATCGTCCAGACTCACGGGCAATAAAAAACCCATGGCATGGGCGCCATGGGTTTTTATATTTTTGCTGCGGATCAGCTTTTGGCGAACACCTTCATGCCTGTGTTGGCCTTTTCCGTCGGTTGGCGCACCGGGCGCTTAACGGGCGAGGAATTCGTCAGTGGACACCACGTCGGCGTAGGCAAAGCCCAGCGCGGACATGAACGCGGCATGTACGTGGGCCGCCGGGACGGTGGTGCCGTTGAACTCCAGGTCGCGGGAGGCACAGGCGTCATGAATCACAATGACGCTGTAGCCCAGATCATTGGCCGCACGGGTGATGCCGTCGACGCACATGTGGCTCATGCTGCCGACCACCACCAGTTCCTTGACGCCTTGCTCGTCGAGGATGGACTGCAGTTCGGTTTCGCGGAACGAATTGACGAAGTGCTTGAGTACGACCGGCTCATTGGCCTGGTTGAGGACTTTAGGGTGAAGCTTGGCGCCTTCGGAGTTCGGGGTGAAAAACGGTGCGTCCTCGGAGGTGAATTCGTGGCGGATGTGCACCACCGAATCACCGGCTTCGCGAAAGGCCTTGAGCAGGCGAACGGCGTTGTCGGCGGCGGCATCGGCGCCGACCAGCGGCCACTTGCCTTGAGGGAAGTAGTCGTTTTGGATATCGACTACGATGAGTGCTTGCTTGGCCATGACTGTTTCCTCGAAGTGCGGTTTGGGTGTGGAATGAAGTATTGGCTTTTGCAGGGCATTCGAGGATTGGCCGCACCGACAATTGAAGGGGGAAAACTGACAATGGACGCACAAAAGGCAATCGCCGAGCTGGGTGTGCTGATCTATCCCGGCGCGCAGATGGCGGCGGTGCATGGGTTGACGGACCTGTTCGGGGTGGCCAACCGGATTGCCGCGGAGCATCAGGCCGCGCATTTGCCGTTGTTGCGCGTCAGCCATTGGCAGGTCGAGGGCGATCAGGCACCGGTGCGGATCTACGACAGCCATCCCGGCCCCGAGCGTGCGTTAGTGGCGGTGATGATTCCGCCGTCGATTGCCGGGTTCTCCGAAGGGCAGGCGCCGCAGGGGCTGATTGACTGGATTCGTCAGCAGCACGCCAGCGGCGCCACCTTGGGCGGTGTTTGTGTGGGTTCGATTCTGCTGGCGGAAAGCGGTCTGCTCGACGGTCGCAGCGCGACGACCCACTGGACCTCGGCCAAGACCTTTGCCGAGCGTTACCCGGCCATCAAGCTCAAGGCCGATACACCGATTGTCGACGACGGCGACCTGATCACCACGGCCGGGCTGATGGCCTGGTCCGAGCTGGGGTTGCGTCTGGTGGATCGCCTGCTGGGGCCGAGCATTGCCACCGGCACCGCGCGTTTTCTGGTGGTCGAGCACAGCGACAGCGCGAGCGAGTGCGGCAGCAACTTCGCGCCGATCCTCAGTCATGGCGACGGCTCGATTCTCAAGGTCCAGCACTGGCTGCAAAGCACCGGGGCCACTGACGTTTCTCTGCCGGCAATGGCCGAGCGGGCAGGGCTGGAGGAACGAACCTTCCTGCGTCGGTTTCGCACGGCCACCGGGCTCAAGCCCACGGAGTACTGCCAGCATTTGCGCGTGGGCAAGGCCCGGGAAATGCTCGAGTTCACCAATGGCACCATTGATCACATTGCATGGACGGTGGGCTATCAGGACCCGGGGGCGTTCCGTTCGACGTTCAAGAAAATCACCGGTCTGGCGCCGAGTGATTACCGGACGCGATTCGGCGTGACGCCGGTGGCGGCGAGCCGATAACTGCCGCTCGTGCAGTTGAACTTCCCAATGCTTGAAATCGTGCAAATTGCAGGACATACCTAAGAGGTCGTGCAGAATGAAGCAGGCGTCCTGCTATCACCAACGCTGCAACCGTTTGATTGGAAAAGCGTTTTCCAGCAAGCACCGTTGGCCTGATCTCTGCACCTCTCCAGCTACATTCATCTAGCGCCGATTGAAGGGGGATGCATGACCCCGGCAAACCGCAAGAAACTGGTGGTCGCTCATTCGGTGCACGCTGATGCGCCGCAGCACGAAGTTGAAACCAACCGCGCGTTGGCTCGCTGGCTGGCGCAAATACTCGGGCTCAAGTTCGGCGGCAGTTACGACCCGCAAGAGCATGGCGGTCGCGATCTCTACCTGCTGCCAACCCAGACGCTCGTCGGCGCCGCGGCCGCTCGGCAATTGGGTGTCAAAGGTCCGGAAGATTTGTGGGGCGGCTATGTCGAGCATGATTTCATCTGCACCAAAGCCATAACTCACGGCTTGTTAAGCTATCAGGCCCACGCGCCGCAAGGCTGGGCGCCGTTGTTTTCCGAGCGGGTGCGCAGTGTCGTGCTCGACGGCCTCAGCGTGTTCTCGTTCGAAGATGCACGACCGGCGGCGGAGCATCTGCTCTACGCCGGGCCGATTCGTCTCAAGCCTATCCATGCGTGCGCCGGACGCGGGCAGGAAGTGATCAAAAGCCTCGATCAGTTCGATGAAATCCTCGCCCGCCCAGAAGCCAAAGACTTGTTCAGCGAGGGCGTGGTGCTGGAGCAGGACCTGGATAAGGTCGTCACCCACAGCGTCGGTCAGAGTTTCATCGGCAATAAAGTGCTGAGTTACTGCGGTGATCAATACTTGACCGAAGACGCCCACGGCGAGGCTGTGTACGGCGGGTCCAATCTGCTGGTGGTGCAGGGCGGCTATGATGATTTGCTGAAACTGGATTTGGCGGATGATGTGCAACTGGCGATCCATCAAGCGCAGGTCTTCGACAGTGCCGCCGATGAAGCCTACCCCGGGTTCTATGCCTCGCGGCGCAATTACGACATCGCCCAAGGGCTGGCCAGCGACGGCAGACAGCGTAGCGGCGTGCTCGAACAGTCCTGGCGCATGGGCGGCGCCAGCAGCGCTGAAGTGGCAGCGTTGCAGGCGTTTCTCAACGACCCGGGAATGCGCGCGATCCGCGTGTCCTCGGTGGAAACCTACATTGATCAGCCGCTGCCCGTGGACGCCATCGAGGTGTACCGGGGGCCGGCGCAAAACAGTGATTTTCTACTCAAGTACGTAACGGTCAAATCCTATGACGGCTAGAAGCGAAAGCATTCAAATCGACATCGACGATGAACAGATGAGCGGGACGTTCCTCAGTCCCAAATCGAAAGTCCCCGGCGTGTTGTTTGTACACGGCTGGGGCGGTAGTCAGGAACGGGACCTGGAACGGGCCAAAGGTATCGCAGGCCTGGGTTGTGTGTGCCTGACGTTCGACCTGCGCGGACACACGGGTGGCACCGGCATTCCGCTGTCACGGGTGACTCGCGAAGACAACCTGCGTGACCTGTTGGCGGCCTACGACCGGTTGCTGGCGCACCCGGCGCTCGACACATCGGCGATTGCCGTGGTGGGCACCAGTTATGGTGGTTACCTGGCGTCGATCCTGACCTCTCTGCGCCCCGTGCGCTGGCTGGCGTTGCGGGTGCCGGCGCTGTATCGCGACGATAAATGGCACACGCCCAAACGCGATCTGGACAAGCTCGACCTGCGTGATTACCGCAGCACGCTGGTGCGCGCCGACAGCAATCGAGCCTTGCACGCCTGTTCGGAATTTACCGGGGATGTGTTGTTGGTGGAGTCGGAGACCGATGACTACGTGCCACACGCCACCATCATGAGTTACCGCGCGGCATGCCAGCAGACACACTCGTTGACGCACCGGATCATCGACGGTGCCGATCATGCGCTGAGTGACCCGGTTTCACAGCAGGCTTACACCTCGATCCTTGTGGACTGGATCACGGAAATGGTGGTGGGCGAGCGGTTGAGCATTATTCAGTCCAAGTGATTTTTGGTGTACTTGCGGACGCCATCGCGGGCAAACCCGCTCCCACAGGTTCCGAGTCGTTCACAAAATGGGTGATAGCCCAAAACTCTGTGGGAGCGGGTTTGCCCGCGATGGCGTCATGTCAAACACCACAAATCACTTGGGCTTCTTCGAAATCCGCAGCGACTTCGCCTTGGCCTCCACCACCAGATACATCACCAACGTAATCAACAGTGGCAACAAGAAATAAATCGCCCGATACGCCAGCAACCCCGCCACCAAACTGCCCCGCGACGCCTCGTGTTGCAGCAGCGCGACGAACACCGCTTCCAGCACACCGAGCCCGGCCGGGATGTGCGTGATGACCCCGGCAATGGCACTGATCAGCAACACGCCGAGCACCAGCGGATAGTCGAGTTTGCTCGGCAGCAAGGTGAAAATCACCGCGGCCATCAGCGACCAGTTCAATGCGCCGAGGCACAGTTGCAGGATTGCCATGCGCAGCGACGGCAAGTTGATTTCCACCCCGCGAATCGACCACTCGCGACGGCTGGAAAAGCGGCAGGCCGCGAGATACCCAGCGCTCACCAACAGCAACAACACACCCACCGCCTGCAACGCACCGCTGCTCAATTTCCAGCCGGGCGGCATCCGCACCAGTCCGCTGCTGAACACCACGCCGGCAATCAGCATGTAGCCGAACCAGTTGGTCGCCAGGCTCAGGCCGAGAATTTTCGCGATGTTGCTTTTGCTCACCCCCAGCCGCGAATACAGGCGATAACGCATGGCAATGCCACCGACCCAGGCACTGAGGTTGAGGTTGAACGCGTAGCTGATGATCCCCACCGGCAGGATCTGTTTCCACGTCAGGTCCTGGCGAATGTAAGTGCGGCCGATCAGGTCGAAACAGGCATACACCAGAAAACTCACCAAGGTCAGGCCGGACGCAATGATCAGCGTGCGCACCTTGAAATCGGCGAGGGTTTCGAGCACTTCGGCCCATTCGATGCGCTGCGCAAACATAGTCAGCAGGACGATCAGCGCCAGAAAAAACAGCAAGGTCAGCGGTCTTTTCCAGCGACCGAAACGCGACTTGGCCGGGTGCTCGGTGTGGGGCGTTGAGTGCGTATCAGCGTGGCTCATGGTGATCGCTCCCGGGCGCCGGTGTGAAGGGTTTCAGGTGTGGCTTGTGCGCCGGTAACCAACCGGCCCACGCCGGGAAATGCCGTAGAAAGTGGAACACCAGAAACCCCACGGTCATGTGCCAGACCCGCCCGCGAGGTGCTTTGTCCACCGACATGACTTTGCAATGGTTGTCGCTCAACTCTTCGAGCCGTTCGGCCAGATCACGGTTGAAGGCCCGGTCACGGATCAACACGTTGGCTTCCAGGTTCATCGACAGGCTCAGCGGGTCGAGGTTGCTGGAACCCACGGTGCTCCAGTCTTCGTCCACCAGCGCGACTTTGCCGTGCAGCGGCCGGTCGCAATATTCGTAGATTTGCACCCCGGACTTGAGCAGGTAGTCGTAGGTCATTCGCGCAGCGAGTTTGGCCACCATCATGTCCGGTTGTCCCTGCAGAATCAGGCGAACGTCCACGCCCCGGCGGGCAGCGTTGCGGATCTCGCGCAGTAATCGATAGCCCGGGAAAAAGTAAGCGTTGGCGATGTAAACGCGTCGTTGTGCCGTGCGCAGCACCTGGCGGTAAACCTCTTCGATGTCGGTGGGATGCTCGGCGTTGTCGCGGTACACCAGGCGCACTTGTCCATCGTGATCGCTGATCATCAGTTCCGAGCGACGCTGCCGACGCCGCTGCCACCAGTATTTGGCGCGGGCCGGGCGGCCGCATTGCAGCAGGGCGAAGTGATGGATGTCGGCGACGGCGGGGCCTTGCACCTCGACGGAGTAATCCTGTTTGGCCTCGGGGCCGAAGTCCGCCAGATGGTCGGCGGAAAAATTGATTCCACCGATGAACGCGACGTTGCCATCCACCACCACGATCTTGCGGTGCAGGCGACGGAACCAGTTGGTGCGAATGCCCAATCGTTTGGGCGCCGGGTCGAACATCTGCAAATGCACGCCGGCACCGCTCAGGGCGTTGAGAAAACCGGTGCTCAGCTCACCGCAACCGAAGCCGTCGAGGCTGACGGTTGTGCGCACCCCGCGCTGTGCGGCTTCGATCAGGATCTGCTGCAGCTCGTTGCCGACTTTGTCTTCGAAAACGATGAAGGTTTCCAGAAGGATTTCACTCTTGGCCTGGCGCAAGGCTTCGAAAACCCGGGGGAAATATGCCTCACCATTTTCCAGCAGTTCGACCCTGTTATTGCCGTGCCAGCCATACTCGACATCGACGACTGCCGGCTCGTGGATCGGCGGCGGTGTGGAGACTTGGTCCACGCTGGTTTTTTCCATCGAAGAGGTGCTCATAGCTCGATCTCCACCGACAGCGGGGCGTGGTCGGAAAGGTGTGACCAGGGACGGGTGGTCAGCACTTGCGGTTGGCTGGCCTTGAGGTTACGCACGTAGATGCGGTCCAGGCGCAGGGCTGGCAGGCGCGCCGGAAAACTGCGTGCCGGTTTGCCGTGATGCTGGGCGAACACCTCGTGAAGCCCGCAGGGTTTGAGCAGGGCATCGGCGCGCTGGCGCCAATCATTGAAATCGCCGGCGACGATCACCGGCGCGTCACTGGGCAGTTCCGCCAGGCGCCGGGCGAGCAATTTGAGTTGTTCATTGCGGTGGGTTTCACGCAGGCCCAGGTGCACGCAGATCGCGTGTACCTCTGGACCTTCGCCGGGCAGTCGAAGGACACAATGCAGAATGCCGCGATTCTCATGACCGCTGATGGACACGTCGAGGTTGTCATGGCGAACGATCTGGAATTTCGACAGCAGCGCGTTGCCGTGATCGCCTGCCGGGTAAACCGCATTGCGTCCGTAGGCGAACTGCGGCCAAAGGGTGTCGGCAAGAAACTCGTACTGCGGCATCGCCGGCCAATTGCTGTAGCGCTTGGGATGCTGTTCGTGCGTGCCGTGGACTTCCTGCAAAAACACCACGTCGGCGGACACACTGCGCACCGCTTCACGCAGTTCCGGCAGGATGAATCGGCGGTTCAGCGCCGTGAAACCCTTGTGGGTGTTGACCGTGAGCACCGTAAAGCGGTGCGCGGAGGAGTTGACTTGCGCTTGCTCGTCCGTCACGCCGATAGGCTCGGAAATGCTCATGGCAGCACCCCTTCGGCAGCGGGTTCGCCGGGGGTGGTGAGCAAATGTTGGTCGAGGTCGAAGCGCTCCAGCAGTCGACGCGCATCGAAGGGCGCGCGGACTTTGATGTCATTGTCGAAATAGCAAAATACCTCGCGGGATTTGCGCGCCCTGGGCTTTTGTCGCGGCGCGATCAAATGGGGGTCAGCCGGTTGCCGGCCGTGATGCCAGGCCTCGATCCGATCGCCCCAACGCTTTAGCGCCTGTGGGGTGTAGCCGCTGGCGTAGAGTTCTTCGGCGCCGTGCAGGCGCAGGTAAACAAAGTCACTGGTGATGTCTTCGCGATACGGCCATTTACCGGCGGTGTCGGCGATGACCAATGCAGCGTTATAGCGCTTGAGCAGGCGAACAAAGACCGGGTCGATGAAGCTCTCGTGACGGATTTCCACGGCGTGGCGCACCGGCTTCTTTGCGTGGGCCTTCATGCTGGCCGGGCCGCTCAGGTGTGAGTCGTGCTGGTGGGCGAGCGCGGCGGCTTGTTCGGTGTTGTGCGGCAACTGGTCGAGAAAGGTTTCGAACAGCTCGGCATCGAATTTGAAGTTGGGTGGAAATTGCCAGAGGATCGGGCCAAGCTTTTCCTTGAGCTCCAGCACCCCGGAGGCAAAGAAATTGGCCAGGGGTTTATGAATGTCCCGCAGACGCTTGATGTGGGTTATGAAACGCGGGGCTTTGACGCTGAAGATAAAGTGCGGCGGGGTCTCGGCATACCAGCGGGCGTACCGGTCAGGCCGCTGCAGGGCGTAGAACGATCCATTGATTTCGATGCTGTTGACCGCCCGCGACGCGAATTGCAGCTCGCGCTTTTGGGGCAACCCCTTTGGGTAGAAATCCCCCCGCCAGGGCGTGTAACGCCAACCTGAAATTCCGATGTGAATCGCCGCCATGTCGCCTCCCGTCTGAGTGCCCCCATTCTTTTGCTGACTGCGAAGCGGCGACGAAAGTTTCGGTGGGGCTACGGACGGTAGGCACCACGAATTCAAATGTGGGAGCTAGCCTGCTAGCGATAGCGGTCTGTCAGACACATCAATGTTGGCTGATCTATCGCCATCGCTAGCAGGCTAGCTCCCACAGGGGGTTATCAGTGACCGGCGACGACTCGGGTCGAGCTCTCGGCATAGACCGGGCCGAGGCGATCCAGGCGTCCACTCCATGCCGTCAATGCCAGCGCCACCAGCACCACCAGCCCGCCAATCCACGCGGTATGGATCAAGCCCATGTGCGCGACGATCAAACCACCGCCCCACGCCCCACCTGCGATGCCGAGGTTGAAGGCGGCGATGTTCAGGCCCGACGCAACGTCCACCGCATGCGGGGTGTGATGTTCGGCCTGACGCACCACATACACCTGCAACCCCGGCACGTTGCCGAAGGCCACGGCGCCCCAGACCAGCACGGTGGCCAGTGCCAGCCATGGATTACTGGCGGTGAAGGTCAGCACGAACAGCACGGCGGCGAGCAGGGCGAAGATGATTTTCAAGGCGCTGATCGGGCCGCGTTTGTCGGCCAGTTTGCCGCCCCAGATGTTGCCCACCGCCACCGAGAGGCCGTACACCAGCAAGACAAGGCTGACGGTGCTGGCGCTGAAACCTGCGATGTCCTGAAGGATCGGCGCGAGGAAGGTGAAGGCAATGAACGAACCGCCGTAACCAACCGCCGTCATGGCGTACACCAGCAGCAGGCGTGGTTGCTTGAGCACCTGTAATTGCTGCACCAGTGAAGCCGGTTTGCTGTGGGCGATATTTTTCGGCACGTAGAGCAGGCTGCCGATGAACGCGATCACACCCAATGCCGACACGGCAAGGAAGGTTTCACGCCAGCCGAAATGCTGGCCGATGAACGTGCCCAGCGGTACGCCGGTCACCAGTGCCACGGTCAAGCCGGTGAACATGATGGCGATGGCGCTGGCGGCTTTTTCCTTGGGCACTAGACTGGTGGCGATGGTTGAACCGATCGAGAAAAACACCCCGTGGGCCAGGCCGGTCACGATCCGTGCGAGTATCAGCGACTCGTAGCCCGGCGCTTTCCACGCCAGCAGATTGCCGAGGGTGAACAACACCATCAGCGACAGCAGCAACAATTTGCGCGGCACTTTGCCGGTCAGGGCGGTCAGCACCGGGGCGCCAACGGCGACGCCCAGTGCGTAGAGGCTGACCAGCAGGCCGGCCGATGGCAGGCTGACCCCGAGGTCGGCGCCGATGGTAGGTAGCAGGCCAACGATGACGAACTCGGTCGTCCCGATGGCGAAGGCGCTGAGGGTCAGCGCGAGCAAGGCAATGGGCATGGCTGCAACTCCGGTGGGTTGATGTGATGGAGCGCAGTGTCGGGGTTTGGGTTGTGCGGAAAAATACAGGGAAGAGCATTTGATATTTGTCTTGAACGCAAAGATCGCCGGGCAGTTGCAGGCCATCGCCGAACTAGTCCGCCGTTTCTCGATCAGTTCCTTACAGTCTTATCCAAAGGAGCGGATGCCTTGATCAAGCTCAAGACCGCGATGTTGCTCGGCGCGTTGCTGTTTCTGGGCAGCGAGGAACTGGAGGCGGCGGCTATTCCGGGCCTGCCTGCCAGTACCACTGCCGCGACGCCACCGGCCCATCCTCAACCGCTGGTACAGGGCGGTTTACTGGGAGCCATCAGCTCCAGCATTGACGAGGTGCAAAACAAACTCGATCTCAATGAAAACCTGGTCGACGCCTGGCGCCTGCGCGCGGATCGTGCGGCAGATGAGGTGGATCAGTTGGTCAATCGCCCGTCCGCTCGTTCGAGCTGGAGCGTGACCGGGGATTTCCTGTTACTGACCTTTGTCTGGGCCGCTGTTTTTGGCTCGCTGTGGTTACTCGGCAAATGGTCCGCCCAACGTCTGTGTGAACATCGGCTGCTGCTCACTCGCGAGCGTGGCCAGGCCTTGTTGGGTTACGTGTTGCCCTACAGCATTGCGGCGTTGGTCAGCCTGCCACTGACGATTTATGCCAGCCAGTTTCTACCGGTGTCGGCGGGGCGGGCGCTCGCGTTGTGCTTTGCCTATGCCACCAGTAGCGGTGTGTTCGCCGCCTCGTTGGTGATGTCGCTGGTGGTGTTGTTCAACACCGGCCACAAGCGCCGGGCCGTACAAATCATTCGTCAGCACAGCCCGCGTCCGTTGTTTGGAATCGGTTTTCTTGTCGCGCTGAGTGACGCCCTGACCAGCCCGCAGATCTCACATCAATTGGGCAACAACCTCACCAGCAGCATTGCGGTATTTACCGGTCTGGCGGCGTCGATTTCCTTTGGCCTGCTGGTGATCCGCATGCGTCGTCCGGTCGCTCAGTTGATCCGGATCCTGCCACTGGCGCAGCGTCGGAAACAGCCGGCCTTGCGTGAAACTTTGCGGATATTTTCCGGGCTCTGGTATTGGCCGATACTGTTGATGGTGCTGGTCTCGATCATCAATCTGATCAGCGTCAGTGCAGACAATCAGCAGGTCCTGCGCAGTGCGCTGTTCACCACGGTGCTGCTGATTGCCACGGTGTTTCTGAGTACTACGCTGCATCACTTGTTTAAGTCGCGCAGTGAAGCGGACCTGCGCCGCAACAGTGCCTACAAAGAGCGTTTTCTCAACCTGTCCCATGCCTTGTTGCGCATTGCCATGGCCATCGTGTTCATCGACATCCTTGGGCGCATCTGGGGCGTGTCGTTGTTCGATTTCGCGGTGAGCAACGCGGTCGGTCGAGCGATCAGTGATTCGCTGAGTCACATCGGCCTGATCTTCCTGATCACCTGGATGGTCTGGGTGGTGCTCGACACGGCGATCCAGGAGGCGCTGAAACCACCGGCCACAAAGCGCTCGGCGCGTCAGCCGAGTACGCGGGTCAAAACCATCCTGCCGTTGCTGCGCAATGCGATCAAAATCATTCTGGTGGTAATTTGCGCAATCACCACCATGGCCAACCTGGGGATCAACGTCGCGCCATTCCTGGCCGGTGCCGGGGTCATCGGTCTGGCCATCGGTTTTGGCTCCCAGCAACTGGTGCAGGACGTGATCACCGGGCTGTTCATCATCATCGAAGACACCCTGTCCATCGGCGACTGGGTGGTGCTCGATTCCGGGCACGCCGGCACGGTCGAAGGCCTGACCATTCGCACCCTGCGCCTGCGCGACGGCAAGGGTTTTGTGCACTCGGTGCCGTTCGGCCAGATCAAAGCGGTGACCAACCAATCGCGGCAGTTTGCCTATGCGTTTTTCTCGGTGCAGTTCACCTACGACACCGATGTCGACAAGGCCATCGAACTGATCCGCGAGGCCGGGCACTCGATCAGCGACGATCCGTTCCTGCGGTACAACTTGCAGGGGCCATTGGACGTGTTCGGTGTCGACAAGATGGACCTCAATGGCGTGGTGCTGACGGCGCAGTTCCGTACCGTATCCGGGGGGCAGTACGCGGTGAGTCGAGCGTTCAACCAGCGTTTGAAAAAGCTTGTGGATAACAGTCCGTGGGTGCACTTCGCGCAGACTTATCCACAGCAGGTTTTGATGCCGCGGCATTCAGAGCCACCGCAGGAGGGAGCGGCGGAGCCGGAGCATTCGGCGGTGTTGATGCCGGAGCGGCCGCGGCCTCAATAGCTCAGTTGGCAGTGTTGGCCCCTTCGCGGGCAAGCCCGCTCCTACAGGGGATGTGTGAATGCCACGGATTTACTGTGGGAGCGAGCCTGCTCGCGATAGGGCCGGCCCAGACAACATCAATGCCGGATCAGCTTGTGACTGATCTCGGCACTGACCGACTGTTCCAGCTCCCCCCAAAAAACCTGCTTACCCGCCATCTCCGCCGCCACCGGCAACCCATCCCGATACACCAATCGGTTACTCGCCAGCGCCGGGACTTTCGCGCCGGGCAACAGCGTGCCAGCCAGGTTCAGCGGATCAACCCCGCACACCGCAATCAAGCTCCCGTCATGGGGCCGGCGTCGAACTTCGCGCAGCAGCGGAATCGCCTCAGGCAACGCAAATTGCTCGCCCGCCAACCCACTGACAAATCGCCCGCCGCGAATCTCCCCGCGTGCTTCCAGACGATGAAACGTGCGCAGCAATTCCCGCCAGCTCGGCAACCAATCCGCCTCACGCTCAAGCATTCGCCAGAACACCACGCCGTAGCGACGCAACAAGGTCATGGCGATGTGTTCCAAGGTCTCGGCCGGTGTCGCGGCAGGACGCGGGTTATCCACAACCGGCACCGCACTTGCGCGCCTCAGCAGCGCCCAGCGCCCAGCGTCATCCATGCCGCCGACAAACGCTCCGCGCCCGCGACGGCTGCTACGGTTCTGGCGCTTGCTGGCCGGGGTGATCAGCGCGCGAAGGCCGGCAAAGCTATCGGCGTTTACCAGCCCGGCGCCGACCAATTCCTGCAGGGCGATTTCCAGTTCCGAGCGCAGCAGATGGGCCTCGTGAATCAGCTCATCGAAAAACAGTGCACCGTGCTGGCTGAGTGCAGCGTGAACCTTTTGGGTTTTCGGTGACAGTTCGCTGACCGGCGTTTGCTCAGTCAACTCGCTCCACAGCCCGACCCGATTGCGCGGCAACAACACGATCGGCGTGCTACGCAGGGCCGTGCCGGCGGTTTTGTTGTGCGTCGTGAGTCGGGTCCACGCCAGTTTGCCGTTGCGGCACAACTCATCGAGCCAGGTCGATGAATAGTCCTTGATGCGGGCCGGCAGGATGTCGCTGTCCCAGGCGGATGCGGCGGCGGGGTAGCCTTCGAACTGCGCGATGATTGCCGGCAACACCGCATTGCCCTGGCCTTGGGTAGCGCTGGACAAATGCTGCCAGTCGAACAGGAACCGCATGAAATCCTGCAACGCCACCGGCTCGATTTCCCGTCGCAGACGCTTGACCGTGTAGCGGTGAATCCGCGCCAGCAGATGCCGTTCGCACCACTCTTCTGCTGGGCAGCCCGGGGTAAAACGGCCACGCAGCACGTAGCCTTCGTGCTCCAGTTGCGCCAGGGCCTGGGCGACTTGAGTCGGCGGTAATTCGAGCGGGTCTGCAATCGCTTGCAGCGGCAACGGGCCGAAAGCGCTGAGCCGGGCTCGAATCATTTCCAGCACGGCTTCGTCCACTGTCCAAGGCTCGTCAAAACCCGGCAGCGCTGGCAGATTCGGTTGCCATTCGGCCTGTGGATAAATCGCGTGCAGGCAGCTCAGCCGTTCCCGGGCCAGCCACAGGGCTTGATTGATTTGGCAGGCGCGGCCGTTGTCGGCCAGGGTTTCCAGCCATTCAAGCCAGTCCGGGTTGGCGCGGGCCTCGGCGTCGGTGATGCACGCCAGACTCATCAATGTCTCGTGCATTTCATCGACATTGCCGGGCGCAGGCCAGGCTTCTTCGCGCACCGCGGCAATCGCCTCGGCATCCAGCGCGCCGAGGTCGTCGGTAGATTGCGGATCGCTCCAGCGTCGGTTGAGCACTGCTTGTGTGCGGCGCTCCTCAAGCGGCGCATCGTCGAGAAAGGTATAGGGGCGGGCACTGAGAATTTCCGCGGCCAGCGGTGAGGGCGCCGGTAAGTCGCGGCTGATCAAGCGCACGTCGCCGCTTTCCATGCGCCGCAGCAAGGTCAGCCAGCCTTCGCAGTCCATGGCTTCGTGCAGGCAATCGTCGAGGGTTTGTTCCACCAGCGGATGGTCGGGAATTTCCCGCTCGCCGGCGAGGTTTTCCACGCAGGCGATCTGGTCGGGAAACACGCTGGCGATCAGGTCTTCGCTTTTCATCCGCTGGATCTGCGGCGCTACTTTACGTCCGCCGCTGTAGCGCGGCAGGCCCAGGGCGACCCCGGCATTCCAGCGCCAGCGCACGCCGAATAGCGGCGCATCGAGCACCGCTTGAATCAGGAGGTGCTCGGCGCTGTTGCTGTGCAGGTAACGCCAGACGTCGTCCAGTTCAAAGCTGTGGCTGGTGGACAGCGACAGGACGATGGCATCTTCGCTGGCGGCGGCCTGCAGTTCGAAGTTGAAGGTGCGGCAGAAACGTTTGCGCAGGGCCAGGCCCCAGGCGCGGTTAATGCGGCTGCCGAACGGGCTGTGAATGATCAATTGCGTGCCGCCGGACTCGTCGAAAAAGCGCTCCATCAGCAGCGTATCTTGCGACGGCAGGGCGCCGAGGGTCTGGCGCGCCCGGGCGAGGTATTCGACCAATTGCTCAGCGCTGGCCAGGTTCAGGCCAAGGGTGTTCGTCAGCCAGTCGAGACTCGGTTGCAAATTGCCCGGCGTGGCACTCAGCAACTCATCGAGATGCGCTTGCAGGCGCGCCACGGCCACCGACAATTCGGCACTGCGTCCCGGCGCCTCGCCGAGCCAGAACGGAATGGTCGGCGGCTGGCCCTGGGCATCTTCGACCCGCACCTTGCCGGTTTCCACGCGCAGGATTCGATAGGAGGTGTTGCCCAACTGAAAGACATCCCCGGCGATGCTTTCCACGGCGAAGTCTTCGTTGACGCTGCCGATATTCAGCCCTTGGGGTTCGAGCAGCACGCTGTAGTCGGCGTTGTCCGGGATGGTGCCGCCGCTGGTCACGGCCGTCAGTTTTGCGCCACGTCGGCCGCGCAGGCTACGAGTCACCGCGTCGCGGTGCAGGTAAGCGCTGCGGATGCCCTGACGGCCGTTGTAGCCTTCGGCAAGCATGTGCAGCAGTGCCTGATAGTGTTTGTCGTCGAGTTCGGCGTAGGGCGAGGCGCGCCGCAGCATCTCCAGCAACGCCTGCTCCTGCCATTCCTGGCAGCTGACTTCGGCGATGATCTGTTGCGCCAGAACGTCCAGCGGTGCCACGGGGATCAATAACGTATCGAGTTCGCCCCGGCGCACGCAGTCCAGCAATGCGGCGCATTCGATCAGGTCGTCGCGAGTGGTGGCGAACAAACGCCCCTTGGGCGTGCCGCCCACCTGGTGTCCGGAGCGGCCAACGCGTTGCAGAAACCCGGAAATCGAACGCGGCGAGGCGATCTGGCACACCAGATCGACATCGCCAATGTCGATGCCCAACTCCAGTGACGCCGTGGCGATCAGCACTTGCAACTCGCCGCGCTTGAGCCGCTGCTCGGCGTCGAGGCGAAACTCCTTGGCCAGGCTGCCGTGGTGGGCGGCCACGGCGTTCTTGCCCAAACGTTCGCTCAGGTGCCGGCTCAGGCGTTCGGCCAGGCGCCGGGTGTTGACGAAAATCAGTGTGGTGCGGTGTTCCCGGGCGAGGACGGCGAGACGGTCGTAGACCAACTCCCAGACATCATTGGCCATCACCGCCGAGAGCGGCACGGGCGGCACTTCGATGCCCAGATCCCGTGGGCGGGCGTGGCCGATGTCGACGATTTCACAGGGACGGTCCCGGCCCACGAGGAAGCGCGAGACGGCGTCGATGGGTTTTTGCGTGGCCGACAGGCCGATGCGCACCAGCGGTTCGGCACACAGCGCCTGCAAGCGTTCGAGGCTCAGGGCCAGGTGACTGCCGCGTTTGCTGGCGGCCATGGCGTGGATCTCGTCGACGATCACCGTGCGCGTGCTGCCAAGCATTTGCCGGCCGGAGTCGGAGCCGAGCAGCACATAAAGTGACTCGGGGGTGGTGACCAGTATGTGCGGCGCGGTTTTGCGCATCGCCGCGCGGTCTTTTTGCGGCGTATCGCCGGTGCGCACTGCCGTGGTGATCTGCAGTTCGGGCAGGCCCATCAGGCGCAGCTGTTCAGTGATGCCCGCCAGCGGATTTTGCAGGTTGATGCGGATGTCATTGGACAAAGCCTTGAGCGGCGAGACATAGACCACCAAGGTTTCGTTCGGCAGCCCGTGGGCGCTTTCGAGGCCGCGATGCACCAAGTCGTCGATCACCGCGAGGAACGCGGTGAGGGTTTTGCCAGAGCCGGTGGGCGCGGCGATCAAGGTCGAGCGACGCTGGCGGATCAACGGCCACGCCCGGGCCTGAGCGGCGGTGACCGCGGGGAACGTGTGGCTGAACCAGGCACTGACGGCGGGGTGGAAGCCGTCCAGGGCACTGTCTGCGGGGATGGGCAGGTTCATGCAGTGATTTATGCGGCCAAGGCGACCCGTTTGCAAGCCGTACACCGACGTGTAGCAGCTGCCGAAGGCTGCGTTCGCCTGCGCAGCAGGCGTAAAATCAGGACTCGCAGAGTCGTCTGCAACATCGGGCAGACCGGAAGGCGACCGATTCGCGCTCGAACGCCGCCTTCGACAGCGGCTACAGGTGCGGGGTGTAGTTTATAAGTGACGGTTGCGCACTAAACCCGCAAAATGCAACGATTCCGGCAACTATCAACGACATCGCCTGCCAGCGGTGTCGATCAAGCCATCGTTCCAATCAGACTGGGCCTGCTGACTCTATGCGAATGCGCCTTATGTTACTGGGCGGCGGAAATGCCCTTGGGCAGGCGCTGATTCGCCTCGGTGCGGAGGAAGACATCGGTTTCCTCGCCCCCCGCCCACCGCAAGACGGCTGGGATGCCGCGAGCCTGACGCAACTGCTCGACGACACCCGCCCGGACGCGTTGATCAACCTCGCCTACTACTTCGACTGGTTCCAGGCGGAGGCGGTCAGCGAACAGCGTCTGGCCGGGCAAGAGCGCGCGGTCGAGCGCCTGGCCGAATTGTGCCAGCACCACAACATCGTGCTGGTACAGCCTTCGAGCTATCGCGTGTTCGATGGTTCGCGTGCTACCGCCTACAGCGAAAAAGACGAACCGGTGCCGCTGGGCCTGCGTGGTCAGGCTTTGTGGCGAATCGAACAAAGCGTACGCGCCACCTGCCCGCAGCACGTGCTGCTGCGCTTTGGCTGGCTTCTCGACGACAGCCCTGACGGCAGCCTTGGACGTTTCCTCGGCCGGGCCGAGCAGCCTGATGAGTTGTTACTGGCCGACGACCGCCGAGGCAATCCGACACCGGTGGACGATGCGGCCCGGGTGATTATTTCAGTGCTCAAGCAACTCGACTGCGCCGCGCCGCTGTGGGGCACCTACCACTACGCCGGGCACGAAGCGACTACGCCGCTGGCGCTGGGGCAGGCGATTCTCACCGAAGCGCGGGCCTTGCATCCGCTGGCTATCGAAGCACCGACCGCCCAGGCCCACGCCGCGCGCCCGGACGCCGCTGAAGAGCCGCAACACGCGGTGCTGGCCTGCAAGAAAATCCTTCACACCTTCGGGATCAAGCCACGCGCCTGGCGTGCGGCACTTCCCGGCCTACTGGACAGGTTCTATCGCCATGGCTGACAGCCCCGTTCTGATCACCGGCGGTGCCGGTTTCATTGGTTCGCACCTGACCGACGCCTTGCTTGCCAAGGGCCATTCGGTGCGGATCCTCGATGACTTGTCCACAGGCAAGCGCAGCAATTTGCCGCTGGATAATCCCAAGGTCGAACTGATCGTTGGCGACGTTGCCGACGCCGCGTTGGTCGCCCGTGCGATGGCCGGTTGCAGCGCCGTGGCGCACCTGGCCGCCGTGGCGTCGGTGCAGGCCTCGGTGGACAATCCGGTAAAGACCCACCAGAGCAATTTCATCGGTTCGCTGAATGTCTGCGAAGCCATGCGTCAGGCAGGCGTCAAACGGGTTGTGTTTGCCTCCAGTGCGGCGGTGTACGGCAACAATGGCGAGGGCGAGTCGATCGATGAAGACACGCCGAAGGCGCCGTTGACCCCGTATGCATCGGACAAGTTGGCGAGCGAGCATTACTTCGATTTCTACCGACGCGAGCATGCGCTGGAACCGGTGATTTTCCGCTTCTTCAATATCTTCGGCCCGCGCCAGGATCCGTCCTCGCCGTACTCCGGGGTGATCAGTATTTTCAGCGAGCGTGCGCAAAAAGGCTTGCCGATCACCGTGTTTGGCGACGGTGAGCAAACCCGCGATTTTCTCTACGTGGAAGACCTGGTCAAATTGCTGGTGCAAGCCATCGAACAACCGCAGGCTGCCGTCGGCGCGGTCAACGTTGGCTGGAATCAGGCGACCAGCCTCAAGCAATTGCTGGCGGCACTTGAAAGTGTGGTCGGTGAGTTGCCGCCCGTGAGTTACGCCCCGGCACGCTCCGGTGACATTCGTCATTCACGGGCGAACAACGGGCGATTGCTGGAGCGCTTCAAAGCACCTGAGCAAACACCGATGAGCGTTGGCCTGGCGCGGTTGCTGGGACAATAGAAAAAGGCGCCTGTACAGGCGCCTTTTTTGTTGCTGATCGTTCCCGTGCAGGGCGTGGAACGACCCATTCACCACCACGTGAATCCTTAGAACTTGTAACCCAGACCGACCATGTAGATGAACGGGTCGACGTCCACGTTCACCCGTGCGCGTGTACCCGGTGCAACGGCGTCATTTTCAACAGTGGCGCGGGTATCGATGTCGATGTAGCGCACTTGGGCGTTGATCATCACGCTGTCGGTCAGCATGTAGTCGGCGCCAACCTGCCAGGCCATGCCCCAGGAATTCTTCGCCTTGAAGTTGCTGAAACCGGCGGCACTGGCTTCGCTGCCGACGTGCTCGTCGTAGATCCAGGTGTAGTTGATGCCCGCGCCCACATACGGTTGGAAAGCAGACTTGCCGTCGAGTGGGTAGTACACCACGCTCAAGGTTGGCGGCAGGTGTTTGAGCGAACCGAGTTTGCCGTTGGCAGCGCTCAACGCGGTGTTCTTGAGTTTCACGTCATGCTCGAACGGCGTTGCCGCGAGCAGTTCGATACCCCAGTTGCTGGTGAGCATGTAGGCGAAGTTGAGGCCCAGTTGCGTGTCGCTGCTCATGGTCGCCTTGCCACCCAGATCCGCACCGCTCAACGGGCCTTGATCGACCTTGACGCTGGAGCTGTCGGCTTTCGGGTTAACGGTGATCGCGCCGGCACGAAGGATGATGTCGCCCGCCTCGTGGGCGTGGGCAAGCGGGGCTGCGAGTGCGAGGGCAACCAGCGAGGCACCGAGCAAGGACTTGTTCATGGGGGCTCCAAAGGACGTTAAAAATTTTCGATGTCCAATGGTAAGCCGGCTAACTATTCGGTCTTTTGACGCAGCTCAATGAAGTCGCAATAGGCCTGAAAGATCGCAGCCTTCGGCAGCTCCTACAGAATCGGGTTAACACGCGGTCAATGTAGGAGCTGCCGAAGGCTGCGATCTTTTGATCCTGGCCGGATTCACTCCGGCAATTCATACACATAAATCTTGTCCGCCTCCATCTGATAGCCCGCATCCGCCAACTCGCTGGTGGACGGTTTGACCTGCATCGGCCCTTCGATCCAGTACGGCTGATACAACTCATCGAGCTTCACGCCGACCTCGCTTTTGACATGCACGATCTGGTTCGACGGCGGAGGCGGCACGTGGATGCAGGCACCGAAATACGGCACCAGCAAAAAGTCCGTGGTGCGACCGTCTTCACTCACTTCCAGCGGCACGATGTAGCCCGGCAGGCGAATGTTCTGTCCATCGAGCGCTTTGACCACAGGGGCATTGGGCATGTCCTGCTTGGCCGCTGGCGCCGACTCGGCGGACAGTGCATCGCTCATCTTCGACATGTCGTGCAGCGGCGTCATGTTCGGCACTTCCGGCGCTGCGTCCGGGGGAATCATTTCCGACCAGGTCAGCTCTTTCGGCTCGGCGGCCCATAGCGGCAGGGCGACCAGCATCAACAGCGCAAAGACAGCGCGGGGCATTTTCAAAGTCCTCATAAACGGATCGACAGGCCATCGGCCAAGGATTGGCGATAAGCGCGCCAGGCCGGCACGCTGCCCATCAGCAGCGCGGCGATCAGAATGCCACCGAGCAGCGTCCATTCATATTCGCTTGGCCAGGCCAACGGCAGAAACAGCCCATAATTGGCCTGAACGTAACCTTGGGCCGCGGCGATGCACACGTACAGCAAGGCCACGCCGGCGATCACGCCGGACAGCGCCAGGGCAAACGCTTCCAGCACCAGCAATGTCGCTACATGCCACGGTCGTGCGCCCACCGAACGCAGGATCGCCATCTCGCGGCGGCGTTCGTTGAGGCTGGTGAGAATGGCTGTGAGCATGCCAATCAAACCGGTCAGCACCACGAACAACGAGACCACGAACAAAGCTTTTTCAGCGGTGCTCATCAAGCTCCACAGCTCTTGCAGCGCCACTCCGGGCAGGATCGCCAACATCGGTTCGCCACGGAATTCGTTGATCTCGCGTTGCACGGCGAAAGTCGAAATCTTGCTGTTGAGGCCAAGCATGAACGCGGTGATGGCTTGCGGCGTCAGGTCCATGTTGCGTGCCTGATCGGCGCTGATTCGACCGTTGCCCCGGGCCGGCACACCGTTGTGCCAGTCGACGTGAATCGCCTCCATGCCACCGAGGCTGATGTGCAGCGTGCGGTCCACTGGTGTGCCGGTGCGCTTGAGAATGCCAACCACGGTGAAGGGTTTGTCGTCGTGCTTGACCAGGCTGATCGCCGCCACGCCGTGGGCCAGTACCAGCTTGTCGCCGAGCTTGTAATGCAGCGCATCGGCGACTTCGGCACCGAGCACCACTTCGAACGGATCGGTGGCGAAGGCCCGGCCATCGGCAATTTCCAGGTGTTGCTGGCGCCCGTACTGGTAATGCTCGAAGTAAGCCTCGGTCGTGCCCATTACCCGATAGCCGCGGTGGGAATCGCCGAGGGACATCGGGATCGCCCACTTCACTTTCGGGTTGTTGGCAAAGTGTTCGAAGCTGTCCCAGCGGATGTTGTTGGTGGCGTTGCCGATGCGGAACACCGAGTACAACAACAGGTTCACCGAGCCTGAGCGCGCGCCGACGATCAGGTCGGTGCCGCTGATGGTGCTGGCGAAACTGGCCTTGGCTTCGGTGCGCACCCGCTCCACGGCCAGCAACAGACACACCGACAGGGCGATGGCGAACGCGGTGAGGATCGCGGTGAAGCGGCGGTTAGCCAGGCTGGCCATGGCTAGACGAAACAAATACATCTCAGACCTCGGACGGGGTGGCGGCGCGATTGAGTTCGGCCAGCGACAGGTTGCGATCGAACAGCGGGGCCAGGCTCTGGTCATGGCTGACGAACAACAGGCTCGACCCGGCTTCGCGGCACTCGGCAAACAGCAGGCGAATGAAGTTTTCCCGAGCGTCGTAATCGAGGGCCGAGGTCGGTTCGTCAGCGATCACCAGCTCTGGCTGACCGATCAACGCGCGTGCGGCGGCGACCCGTTGCTGTTGGCCGATGGACAGCGAATCGGCACGTCGACCAAGGATGTTGTCATCCTTGAGGCCCAAGTGGGCGAGCAGGGTGGCGGCGGCTTTATCAACACTGCCGTGACGCTGTTTCGCCCGGGCTGCACGCAGTTTCGAGAAGTGGCAGGGCAGTTCGACGTTCTCGCGCACCGACAGAAACGGCAGCAAATTGAACTGCTGAAAGATGTAGCCGGTGTGGTCGACGCGAAAGTGATCGCGGGCACCGGCCGAGAGTTCGGTCAGCTCCTGGCCGAGCAGGCGAATGCTGCCGCGATCAGGTTTTTGCACGCCGCCGAGCAGGCCCAACAAGGTGGTCTTGCCGCTGCCGCTGGGGCCCTTGAGGAACAGGGTTTCACCCGGTTCCAGGCGAAACGCCGGGATGTCCAGCAGCGGCGGATGGCCGGGCCAACTGAAGCTTAGGTCGGACAGTTCGATGAGTGCTTGGGTCATTTAACCGATTTCATAAATGATGAGGACCTGTGTAGAGGCTGCTGCAGGCTGCGATCTTTCGGTCCTGCTTCTGAAAGATCAAAAGATCGCAGCCTGCGGCAGCTCCTACAAGGGATCTGAGGTGGATCAGAATTTCAGCGCAGCAGCCTTGGCCGTCACTTCAACCCCTTGCTGCCCGTTCGGGCTGATCAGTTGTACCTGAATTTTCTGGGTTGCCGGGAAGGTATTGAAAATGTTGGCCAGGTCCAGGGTCTTCAGCGCCGCGGGAGTGGCGCAGGTGAACTGGTAGTGGGCGTGGATTTCGCTGTGATCGTGATGATGCTCGTCCTTGG
>Ga0247819_10000283_pt1 | contig 31558 bp, 20 predicted proteins | sample 13C_Xylose_Day6_FD_193428 | JGI IMG/M metagenome (GOLD analysis project Ga0247819, IMG submission 193428) | Soil microbial communities from agricultural site in Penn Yan, New York, United States - 13C_Xylose_Day6 | ecosystem: Environmental > Terrestrial > Soil > Agricultural land | place: USA... | reverse complement strand
GTCTTGGGCGACGGCGGTGAAGACCTGCATTTCCTGAAAGCGGTCCATTGGCGTGTCCTCGATTCAGATAAAAAAATCGCAACCCGTGGGCTGCGATTTTTTGAGGTTGTGACGAAACAATAAAGATTGTCACGACGCCCCGCATAATTCGCGGCCTGCAGGGCAGTCCTAAGTTATTGCTCTGATAATAAAGATTGTCACAAATCTTGGTTTCGCCAAAAAATGACATCCATTGCAAACAATAAAGCTTGTCACAAATGTTGAGCCGGTGCCGATTGCCAGCGCTGGATTTTTACCAATTATTTTTGGGTCAGCATAGTGGCGGCAACTGCGTCAATTTCGGATCAGCAGCAAATCCTCCTCGGTAGAGGGCACGCATTGCTTCGACCCGATCGAACATCAGAATTATCCTAGTTTTCGCACAATGAAAACGAAAGGTCCTTTTTTATCCATTCATTCTCGACCAATAATGCAGAGCCGGCGCATCGCGGGCCGGGTCCCAGCGCCATTCCATTTCCTTGACGCGCAGATCTAGCTAACTCAAACGAGGAGGGTGAATGTTATGGCTAGTCGGAATCGTGCCACCATTGAGCGAATAATCCTACAAGCCCGGATATGGGGATGGAATATGTCATGGTCTTTCAGCATGGCCACGCCTACCGATACCAGGCCAATCGGTCACCATTATTCAGAGCATACTGCGATCAAGCTTTACAGCTCCGTCCGATACCCTGAAGCTTTCAAATACCCAATCCTAGAATGCTACCTACACGTTGACCCACTACTCCTAAGCGACAAGTCGGCTCCTCGCTGCATCGGCTCTATGCAGGCGACTGGCAAAAGGCTCATCGCATATGTCGCCATTAGCAATGACCGCTTCAACAGCTTGGTCATAGCAGCAAGTCGACTTGCTGCCCTAGAGATCAACGCGGAGCCGCTGAGATACCGCAAGGCCAAGGTGATGGGTATTCACCTGAGCACCGAGCTGGAGTCTGATTGGTAATGGTTCTTTTGATCATAGGGACGCTAGTGTGTTGGCGCTGAGGTGATTTTGATCCCATCTGCTGATTTCGACTGACCTATATGCTTCCTCTGAAACTCCGCGCAAAGACAGCGTGTTACTGAGTATTCGGGTGGGTCAAAGAATTTCAGCAGTTTGGGTCAGAATCGCATCAGCGCTAATAGGTCAGGCCAATAAAAGCAAATCTACGCCTTAGAGCCAGGTCGACCAGAGCCAATGACCGATCTGCTACGTTTATGGTACCTATGACGTGTAGATTTTCAGGAATACCCGACCAGATTTTGAGTGATATCGGACGCGCTACTACCGTAAGCCACAGCAGCCAATACGCTATCCACCTGAACCGCATCGGACAGCACAGGTAGCATATCCCGTAGGTGTATTCCATTAATTCGATTGGCGATCAGTTTCAACTTTGAGTCCCTTCATAGCTATTCGGAAATCGCTCTGCCCGCCACAGCGCTATCAAACGACAGTAATTCTCGTGGCTCTTCCCTCGTCGAGTAGAATATTCAGAGACTCCTGCGTTCGCTGCGCCTCAGCAATACCAATAAGGTTTATATTTAGCTGATCCGCATGTATCCCTTTCACTATATCTTCAACGAATCCATGCCCGACGCGAATAGCGCCAACATCAGTTATCAAATAACGGTCGTGAAAGTATTTTTCGGGAGCCACTACCCATTCCAGGCTAACCCCCCGACGATTCAAATTCTGATATTCGCGCTGATAAACCTGTTGCGGGTTTAGTGGATTAACTGAGCTAACCACACGAACTGTTCTCACTGAAGTGCTTTGCAGAGCAACAAAAATCTCAGATAAAGTCTTATTACCTGCCAGATAAAAGTACGGGTCGATCAGAGTGACCTCTGAAGAGAGTCGCAAGAGCCCAAGTACCGACCCAACGATGGCTTTGGCTTCACGTAAAACAGACAGCGAAGCCGGTACATTCCATTCCTGATGGCCGTTATTGATTGAATCTATATCCAGACGCCCCTCTTGCGCAGGCTCGGATATCGTGACATCAAACGGCCGTACTTGGAGCTGATTGTTAAGCCAGACCGACCAAAGCTGGTGGTCGCCTTTGGGTCTGTCTGGTGCCGTTAAGAACTCATCCCTCTCTCTTGAACGAGGCAGCTTGTTCAGATAGTTTTTGATCGACTGCTCGCGAATAACCGGAAGCCCAGCTTGCTTCACAGCAGTCATGGCCTCTTGCGCCCAAGTTCTTCGTTCAGCAGCAACGTAGCGTCCTTTATCAAATCCAAAATGTTGTTTGAGTAACGAATAGTATTCAAAGCTTCGAAGGCAGCACGGATCAAAGGCGACTTCCTTGTACATTAGAAAAGCTCCGCATCACGCTCATCAAAGAAACCGCCCGGCCATCTCTGTTCAAAATCACCGTCAGGTGTAACATTTAGCCGCTTAACTATCACACCCTCCGACGAGGGAATTAGATAGGTAATCGAAATTTGATCAGGAACCAGCCCCAAGTGCTCAGTTTTTTCCTGAGACTCACGCACCCGACGCAGCAAGCGTAGGATCAAATGTTCGCTGTGGGTCTCTATCAGGTAGGGATGACGGTCAAGGGTGCTGATAAACAAGTCCGCCAACTCAACCTGAAATCGTGGGTGGACATGCAACTCGGGCTGCTCGACAGTAACCATCGTGGCCGGAGCATAGTGACTGGCAACTATGATCGGCAGAACCTGCGAAATACCTGTGCCCAACTGGTTTGCGCTGAGACGGACACCCGTACGTTTGTCTTTGAACCATAAGTGTCGCTTTTGCAGCAGGCGGTCTACCTCCGGCACTGATGCTGTGTGCTCGCCCAACATCTGATCAAGCGACTCATTGATGAGTTCGTAACCGGTATTGAACCTGTCGTAGTCAGCCAACCAATCGCTGGCCTCCCTCAGCAAAGCGCTAATCGTACTTTGCCGCTCAGGGTTCTGATGCAATAGATCCCAAGCTGCAGCCCCATCGACCCAATCTGACTGCGTGGGATGGGCGTTGGGCATATAGTCCATATCAGGCATTAAGCGCAGCGGCCCGATCTGTATTGTATTTTCCAAATAGTTGAGGACTTTGTCCAACGGCAGAACAAACGCCTGACTCAAAACTTGCTGCACCGTCAGGAAGTTAAGGTGCTCGTCAGCCTCGTCGAATTCCTGACCCTCCAAATTCGTATCGACAGGGCGTCCAAGCAGAGGTATTGCACCCCATTGGCACTTAAGACCAATCGGAGCCACTCGATTAATAAAGTGCTGCCCAGCCCTATCAACATCAGCGAATGATGCTGCCGAAATAGGATTGGGGTTTAACTCAGAAAGAACCCGCTCGAACTCGGAGGGATTGTCATCCTGCTCATTCAGTGGCAAGTCGGTATCCAACAATTGCTCATGATCCAGAGGCAGTAATAACGGATGCCGCGTATTTAACTCTCGAATAACAGTGCTACGCCGGTCATCGCTTGAATGGACACAACCGATGTACCCATCATTCACCCATACCCGATACTCACGGACGTAAGCCCACTGGTACCGATTAGACCAGGCTATCTCCAGTTCCACGGCGCCATGTGTGATGCTTCCACCGAAATCATCCATGAGCACAACGCTGGCCTGAACGTGGTTGAGCATACCGCTGACTTCGGCGTCGTAGTAGCTGAAGGGTGTTGAGCCCGACTCAAAATCCAGCCGAATACGAATGCTACGCGAGGTATCCTGCCCGTAGACCAATGCGCGGAACCCCCCGATAGCTTTCCGTCCCAGTGTCTCAAGATGCTGGGGATCGCAATGGCCGTACCCTAGGATCTGCCGTACATAAGCCAGCGCCATCAAGATTGAGCTTTTACCTACGCTGTTGGGACCAAACAGCAGTGTAACTGGAGCCAACTCAATGGTTTGAGCCGTCCTAAAGGACCGAAAATTCTCCAGTGTGATTTTTGTAATTCGCATTCAGCATTGTCCTTTGCAATAACGGAGATGGCACTAGCCAGCAATGCCCTTGAAATATAACCAGCGACACCACTCAAAGATTTGTAATGAGCGCAAATTTAGAGCCCCGTTGAAAAAAGCTTTTGCGTCAAAACCTCAAACAGATCCCCAACTTTCAAACGTGATGACGAGACCTTTTCCCTTATCGCTTGGACACTCCAATAAATGCTCTTAAATTTTTTCTGTGATTCAATACAAGGAAAAATTGCGTCTATTTCTTCAAACTTGCCTTTGGAGATATTAAGCATTGAGCCGCTTGAGCCCGTAGCTTGAGATGTCAACTTCTCCTTAAATTTTGGATGCCATAATAAATAGTTCAAAAACTCTGGCAAAATCTGATCTTGACTGGTCTCGACCCTCCAAAGTTTATCTGGCAAAAAAATATTGTCAAAATCCGACTGCACAAGACAAGTTGCAGCAACTAACTCCCGAGTATTTGCACGGCTGAATAACAAATCTCCCCTCTTGGGGAATACTAGCGGCTTCCCTTTCGGAATATCCTCCCGCGAAACTCTCTTATTTTCCTGCGGTTTGAAAACACCACTAGTAACAGCGCTAATTTTTAGAACTCCCATTTCCCCAGCGTCACAGGGAAGGCTTTCACCGTTTGCACTCCAGCCCGCTGTAATTGATTTCAAACCTAAGGACAAAGGCTTCACCTCCCACCCCATCGGATTAGTCACAGGGTCGCCGAACATGTTCAAAAATACGGTGCGGAGGAAGTCGTCGGCGAGCTGAATGGCTTGCTGGCGCTTTCGGCAGATGGCGTCGGCTTCGTCGAGGATAGCGGCGATGCGTTTTTGCTCAGCCAGGGGGGGGAGTGGAATCTGTATAGCCTCGAAATTACTCTTATTAATGATCGCTATAGTAGTCGACGTCGACATTGACTCCATTTTTGGCTTTAACAACTGTAAAGCGTAGAACCCATATTTTGCATCGACCTTTTGTTCATCAAAAATTACAGAGTTGATTTGTTGATTTGTAGCAACAACTGCTCCTGCAATAGCCAGCTTACCAAGCGACCCAATACAGCAAACCATGACCGCATTCTCGGGGACCAATCTAATTTCCGCTGCACCTTTAGCTGACAAGGTCCGAGGCGCTGTCGTTACATAGACCTCCACCCCAAGCTCAGAAGGAGTGACGAAGGGGATTTCGCCATCAAAATTATCGCTCGCCACCGTGGATGGAGTTTTTCCCGTAACAACTCTTGCCACATCTTTTATGGCAACCAGAGGCCAACTCACAGCATCCCCTCCAGCTTATCCAAATCCGCCAGAATCTCCTGCTCAAGCCCTTTGAGCCTTTGCAAAATCACCTTGGGGTCTTCGTACTGCTCCTGCTGGTAGACCACTTCCTTGTAGCGATTGATGGAGAGGTCGTACTTATTGGCGGCAATGTCTTGCGCTGGTACTACAAATGCCTTTTTGGTCTTGTCACCGTACACGGTATTGAGAGTACTGCCGCTGATATTGCTTTCAACCATCTGCCGGTAGCGTTGCCACTGTCCGATGGCATCAGGCAGGTCGTTGCTGCCCTCGCCTTTCAGTTCAGTGCGCTTGTCGTCTAGGGAGTAGCCGTCGGCCTGAAGGTCATAGAACCACACCCGTTCAGTACAGCCGCCCTTGGTGAAGATGAGGATGGCGGTGCTGACTCCAGCGTAGGGTTTGAATACGCCACTGGGGAGGCTGAGGATGCCTTCGAGCTGGTTGTTTTCCAGCAGCTCCTGGCGCAGTTGCTGGTGGGCCTTGCTGGAGCCGAACAGCACACCATCAGGCACGATGACCGCCGCGCGTCCACCCAGTTTGAGCGAGCGCAGAATGTGAGCGACGAACAGCAACTCGGTCTTCTTGGTTTTCACCAGCGCCAGCACATCGGCGTTGGTGTTTGTTTCGTCTAGGCTTCCTTTGAACGGCGGGTTGGCCAGTACCACGTCGAAGAAGTTTTCTTCTTGCCGTGGGTAGTGTTCCTTGATGGATTTGCTCAGGGAATCTTGGTAACGGATGTTCGCCCCATTTACCCCGTGCAGCATCATGTTCATGCTGGAGACGCGTAGCATGGTGGTGTCGAAGTCGAAGCCCCAGTACATCTGAGTATTAATGTGCTGACGGTAGGGTTCGAGCAGGTCGCCGGTATAGTGCTGGTTACCGTCTTCGTCGCTGAAGGTACCGGCCTCGCTGGAATATACCCTGTTGAGGTACTCCATGGTGCGGGCGAGGAAGCCGGCGGTACCGCAGGCCGGGTCGCAGATCACGTCCGTCGGTTGCGGGGCGATCAGCTCGATCATGGCGTCGATGACATGGCGCGGCGTGCGGAACTGGCCGTTGATGCCGGCGGTGGTGAGTTTGCTCAGCAGGTATTCGTAAATATCGCCCTTGACGTCGCTCTGCGTCAGCGGCAGATCGTTGACCATTTCTACGGCGGAGGTCAGCACAGACTCGTTCTTGATCTCCAGGTCGGCGTCCTGCATGTACTCACTGATATGACTAAGCCCTTCACGCTCGCCACCCTCGCCGTCGGCGCTGCCCAGCTTGGCGAAGAAGGGGTAGACGTTCTGCTTGAGGTGTTTGTGCAGTTCCTTGCCGCTCATATTGCGGAAGTTCTTCCAGCGCAGCAGCTGGCCTTCCGGGGTAGTGGGGAAAAGATGGTCGAAATCTTTGCCCGTACGGTTGGCTTTGCGCTCGGCCACGTCTTCCTGCATGTCGAGCATGCGGGCGAACATCAGGTAGCTGATCTGCTCGATAACCGTCAGCGGGTTGGTGATGCCGCCCGTCCAGAACTTTTCCCAGAGTTTGTCGATATCGGTGCGGATTTTGCCAGTGAGCATGCGAGGTACTTCTCTTGTTCAGAAATTTGGAGATCAAAGCTGGGCAGCCAGCTCTTCTTCGGATGATTGTTGGGCTAGTAACGGCATGGCTTCGGTTGGATCTGGGGCTTCGTCAATGGCTTCGACAATCAATGACAGCCGCTCGCTTTCAAAATCCATGTGAGCAGGTTCCAGCGCCGGAAGGGTTTTGCTGACTTTCGCTGAGAGCTTGTTGAAACGCTCCACTTTGCCATAGAGACCCTGCTTTCCGGCGAGCGCCTTGACGGTTTCGTTGTAGTGGTTGCTTACGGTATTAAGCGTGGCGCCCAGCTTACCGAGGCGCTCAGCCACAATGCAGACTTGGTTGTAGATCTCGCCAGCCTTTTCGCTGATTTCCCGCGCCTCGGCGTTGCTGCGCTCAATCATCCATAGGTTGGAGACCGTGCGTAGGATGGGAATCAGGGTGGTATGCGAGACCAGCACGATACCCTTCTTGTAGCCGTACTCAAACAAGTCCTTGTTGTTCTTCATGGCCTCTATGTAGGCCGGCTCGATAGGCATGAACATCAGCACGAAGCTGGGGCTGCGCATGCCAACAAGATTGGTATAGTCCTTGGATGCGAGGTCATCAATATGCTTACGCACGGCTTTGATGTGGTCGGCCATAGCAAGCTGATAAGCCTCAGGTGACTCAGCGCCGACAGCACGATCATAAGCGTTTAGGGATACCTTGCTGTCAATAATGATGTGCTTACCGTCCGGTATTTTTACCAGGTAATCGGTCTGCTTGCTTTTACCCTCGGCATCCTTAAAGGCGCTTTGTACCTCGAAGTGTGCTTCTTCAATCAAGCCGCTCATTTCAAGCGTCCTGCGCAACTGGGCTTCACCCCAAGCGCCACGCTGCTGCGAGTCGCCCTTGAGTGCTGAAGTGAGGTTATTGGCCTCTTTGCTCATTTGCAGACCGATATCAAGAACCTTTTTGATTTCACCATTGAGGCTGGTGTTGCCCTGCTGAGAGGCGTCGTGCACGTCGTTGATACGCTTCTGGAAACCCTCGATCTGCTCGCGAAAAGGCTTGAGAAGACCGTCGATACTGGTCTGACTGGTATGGGTGAATGTTTTGCCTTTCTCTTCGAAGATCTTGTTGGCTAGGTTTTCAAATTCCTGGGTGAGCGACTTCTTGGTGTCAGACAGTTGGGTCATCTGCTCCTGAAAGTGCTCCTCGCGTTTCTGTAGGGTGGTTTTAAGCTCGGTATGGTCGGAACCGAGCTTATGCAGACGCTCCTGCAACTGGTTGAAAGACTCTATCTGCTGGGCATGCGTTTGCTTGGCCTCTGCAAGTTGCTCGCGCACTTCTCGTTCGGAGGTTTCTAGCGCCTTAGCCCGTTTGCCTTCGCTCGCCAGCTCGTCCTTCAGACCGTCGCGTTCAGTTTGCATGGACGCGTTTTTCGTTTCTGCAGCCGTAAGTCGCTCTCGCAGCTCAGCGACCTGCTCTTGAAAGCCCCGCACTTCAGCCTGGACCGTTTCCAAGCGTTTGGCCGTCTCATGATGATGTTGGTTCTCCTCTTCCAGTTTCAGCTGCAATGCCGCGCCTGTGTCTTTGCTTGTTAGCAGGTCAGCAGAGAGGCGTGTCGCTGTATCGGCTGCAGCGTGCAGCTGTGTCTGCAGCTTGCCTTGCTCCACCTGCAGGTTATGGCATTGCGCTTCTTCTGCTTTGAGCTGGCCTTGCAGTGCGGTCTGTTGGGCATCAGCAGACGCTTGGCCTTGCTGTGCCTGTTCTAGCTTCGCAGTCAGCATGCTGACCTGCCGCCCCTGCCGCAGGGCCGCGATGAAGTAGCCAATCACCGCACTGGCAATGGCGAGCACTACGCTGATCACGATAATTTCCATCGTCCATTGGCTGGCTAGCATGATTGCTCCTAGAGGGCACTTGGCGGGGTAGTTCCGCGCAAAAAGGGTTTGAGCACTGCCACCAACTCGGTGACATCAGTAGGTGCGAAGACGCCGTCGATACCCTCGTGTGAAATGCTGTCAAACGGTGGTTCGTAGAGTTTTTCCACTACGATGCTGCCGTGCTGAGCGATGTAGTTTTTAAGCAGGTTCATAAAACGTACCTGCTGGGCCGTGAGGCTTGGATGGGCATGGAGGAAGCTCTTGAAATGCTCCTCGATGGCTTGCGCATCCAGACCGATAATCTCGCGCACGGTTAGGTGCAGCTGATCGGCCGTGCGACCGTAGAACTCATTGAGCACTTCCAGACTGACGCCAGGGTGGCTCGTGAGGATGGTCGACGTGAGCGTTTTCAGCTCCGGCTCGGCAATGGGTTCGCCCTTGTGGATTTTCTGCAGGGTCGGGTTAGCCGCGAGCATGCCGTCGAGAATGCCTTTGAGGCGACGGCGATAGATCATCGCTTCGCTGGCACCGGCGATGTACACCGCTCGCTCCCCGCCCTGCACGTTGTCATCCCTGGTTTTGGTGGTGTCTATGCCGTACCCCGTGCTGGTTCCTGTTTGCCGGTATTTCATGATGCCGCGAAGTTCTTTGCGCGCGTTTTCCAGTTTGTCGATGCTCGGGTTCTGCCAGAAACCGGCGCTGCGCACTTCGGCAATCAGCCCATCCTTCTGACGCACGGCCTGGATGTTGACCGCAAGCTTGTCCAACTCGACCAGCAGGATGATCTTGCCATCATCGAAACAGCTGGCCTTCTCGACCAGGCAACGCTGGATGCCAGCAATCAACTTGTCCAACGCCGTGGCGTGTTTGTCGCGCAGCACCCGGGCCGACATCAGCGGGGCAATGGTATTGCTGAGCAGGTGCTGGGTTTTAGCATCGAACTGTTGCAGCAGATTGGTTTGCTGCAACTGGTGGACGACACGGAGCTCGCGCTTCACCGCCACGCTGTTTTCCGGCAGGTCATTGATGTCTGCACGTAGCAGTTCAATGGCTGCGTCGAACGCTGCTGCATGATTCTTACGGAGTGCGGCCTGGGCAAGCTCCAGACGAGCTTCGAAAGTGGTTTGCAGCAGGGATTTGCCGCCGGTGTCATCCGGTTCCTGGTAATCCTGCTCGAAGAAATCGAAGTTGCCGTAGTGATCGAAGATCAGGAACTCGCTTTTATGTTTACCAGTGCCGAACAGATTAGGCCTCAGACGCGTGCCCCGACCTATCATCTGCCAGAACTTGACCCAGGATTTGACAGGCTTGGCGAATACCAGGTTGACCACTTCCGGAACGTCGATACCGGTGTCGAGCATGTCTACCGAAATGGCGATGCGGAAGTGGTTATCCGGCTTCTTGAATTCCTTGATTAGGGTGTCCACATGCGGAATGTCGTTGTGGATGACCTTACAAACCTTGGCCCCATACTGTGGGTAAAGCTTGCAGAAGAGCTTTTCCAGATGCTCAGCGTGGTCCTGGCGTTGGGCGAAGACGATGGTCTTACCAACCAGTGAACCGGTCTCATCCTTGATGCCGTTGTTAATGAGATTTTCCAGGATAATGCGATCGGTGTCCTCACTGAAAATCTTGCGACCAATGTCCTTACCGGCAATGGTGGTACGCTTGGCCTCCTCCTCGCCGAGGTCATCTTCCAACTGGCGCTTCTGCTCATCGCTTAGGTCGTTGTAATGGATTCCGTCGCGAAGGAAGTCTGTGGTGAGGTCACGTACACGGAACGGTGCCAGATAAGGGGGCTCGTTGTTGATGGCGGCATCCAGACCGAACTCGAAGGTTGGATCGGTGGTTTCACAGTCGAAAATATCAAAGGTGTTGCGGCTGATGAACTTCACCGGAGTAGCGGTGAGGCCAACCTGTAGGGCATCGAAGTAGTCGAATAGGTCGCGGTACTTGTTGTAGATGCTGCGGTGACTCTCGTCAGCAATGATCAGGTCGAAGAAGCCCACATCGAGCTGAGCGAAACGGTTCATCATGCCCGGGTAGGTTGCGATATAGATGCGTGCGGTTTGATCCACCTTGTTGGTTTCACCGATCACGCAGCGCGGCTCACTAGGCAGATTCTGCTTAAAGGCCTCATCAGCCTGCACGCGAAGCTCCTTACGGTCGCAGAGAAACAGCACCCGTTTGGCCCAACCAGTGCGCAGAAGCAGCTCGGCCAAGGCTATGGCCACACGGGTTTTTCCGGTCCCGGTGGCTTGGATGATCAGCGCCTTGCGGCGCTGCTTTTGGAAGTGCGCAGCAACAGTTTTGATTGCTTCTATCTGGTAGGGCCGGTCGGCAATGCTCAGCTCGGGGTTGTGCTTTTCCAGCTCGGCGATGCGGTACTGACGCTGGTAGTTCAGGTATTCAAGGCTGTCCTTGCTGTAGAGACCGTACACCGGGCGATAGGTGTTGTACTGCTTGTCGTCCCAGATGAAGGTTTCGTAGCCGTTGCTGTAGAAAATCACAGGGCGCTGCATGCCCATGCGCTCGAAGCCGTCGGCGTACATACGAGCTTGTTCGCGCCCTGCCTGCAGACTGACATTGCCGGATTTCTTGGCTTCGATCACGGCCAGGGGCTGACCGTTGTCACCCCATAGTACGTAATCCGCACGCCCCTTGCCGGACGTGTTTCCGGGGAAGTCGACTTCCACTTCATGGCCGACCTGAGCCGGGTTGCTGACATCCCAGCCGGCTTGCAGAAGCATGGCGTCGATCAGCAGTGCGCGGGTCTTGGCTTCATTCCATTGCAGGCTGTCGGCAACTTTCTGACTCTGCTGCTGACGCTTTTGTTGATCTGGCTTGGCAGGCTGGTCCAGCTTGTCGAGGTTGCGGGTGCGCTCCTGCTCCAGCTTGTCCATAACTCGCTGCAGCTCTTCCTGCTGCTTCTGCAGTTCTTTCTCATAGCTGGAAACTGATTGCTGAAGCTGACTCAGCGTAGCGGTCGGATCCTTGACCTCAATGAATTCCGGCAGCGCCGCCTGAGTAACGCCGTAGTATTTTACAGCCATATACTTGGCAAGCTCATGCGCTGCATTCAAAGCCAGCTTGGCATTGCGCAAATCGCCCTCGCCACCATGAGCAGCGTCGTTACCCTGAATACGCAGGAAGTTAATCTGATAAACCAGCGATTTGCTGACGCAATCATTGAACACGGAGTCTTTCACCAGCTCATAGAAGCTCGACTGCGGCATACGCGGCAGCAGTTCTTCTTTGTAGATGGTTTTGGTCAGCTCTTCGGCAAAGCTGCGCAACCGGGTGAGGGCGCTGCCGGGATCAATGTGCAACACCGCTTCAGCAAGGCCAGCCAAGTTGGCCAGCAGCTGGTTGCCGGTGCGAAGGAACTCGAAGTTAAGTGATTTCATAAAGGCTATTCTGTCCATATCGATCCTATAGCGAGGACCGTGCCAGTTTTATTCGATGCCGTATTTTTCCATCCAGTTGCTCAGGGTTTGCTGGCTTTTAAGGCCTAGCAGACTGGCGGCCCGAGTTTTGTTGTGCCCAGTAATCGCCAGCGCCTTATGTATATATCGGCCTGCGATTAAAGAAATTATCTCTTGTATATCAATGCCTTGTGTAACATCCGCTGCCAACAAATCGGCTTCCGACTGCGGTAATTTGAACAGCGCCTGTTCGATATCGCTAGCGGCTATCAGATCACCTCGACACCATAGAGCAGCTCGGAGCAACGTGGATTGCAGCTCACGGACATTGCCACGCCAAGGGTGCTGAAGGATAAGATTTTTTGCCTCTGCAGAAATTTTCTTATTGCCGAGACTGGGGTCTTGGCTAGTAATACCAGACAGCACCTTCTCAGAGAGTAAAAGCAGATCGCCCTCCCGCTCCCTGAGAGGCGGGAGGTGCAAAACGCCGACGGCGGTGCGGTAAAACAGATCTTCACGGAAGCGGCCTTGTGCAACTTCCTGAATTAGATTGCGATGAGTCGCAGTGATCAGCCGCACATCAACTTTGAGTTCCTGACTCGCTCCCACTTGGGTGAAGGTGCCTTCCTGTAGCACTCGCAGGAGACGTACCTGCACATCTGGTGTCAGTTCGCCGAACTCATCCAGAAACAGCGTACCGCTGTGTGCCTGCTGAAAAACCCCCGCTCGATCCGCCACCGCGCCCGTGAATGCACCTTTCTTGTGGCCAAACAATGTGGAATCGATCAACTCAGGCGCAATGGCGCCACAGTTGACGGCGACAAAAGGCCCCACAGTGCGCGGCCCAGCATTATGAATCGCTCTGGCAAACAACTCCTTACCAGTGCCGGTTTCGCCGTAAATGAGTACCGGTACCTGCTTCAGCGCCAGAATCTGCGCCTGCGCCTTGAGCGCCAGCATGCGCTCGCTCTGCGTGACGATACTATCGAAGGCAGCATCCACTGGCGCGTGTAGCCCTGCGAGCTCAACGAGCTTATCGGTGCTGATCGCAATAGCTGCCGGGGCATACTCAGCCGCGATTTCGAACGGCACCTCAACTTGCTGAACGCCTTGCTCAAGGGAGGACTGGTAAAAGGTTGCCGGATAGCGAGTTTTGCCTAAAAGAATCCACACCGCTTGCATAGCAGGTGTGCCGGGGCTGAGCAGGATAGACAACTGGGCACCTGGAACACTTAGACGCTTTAAATGCTGATTCGCTGCTTGGTAGATCTCCCCGAAATGGACGGGGGAAGACAATTTTTCGTAATGCGCCGTGATTGGCACATCGATCCGCTCGCGGAGCCACGCAAGATAGGGCTCAACGCGCTCAGCGGGATACGAGCAAAGCAACTGGACGCTATCGGTGGGTACAACTTTTATCGTGGACAGAATCGGGCCAGCCTCACCGCCTGTAACTGCATTGAGATCATTTCCACCAACCCAACTGGCCAACACGCGTTGCTTCGTCACCACTGTCCCTGTTCTCCCGGCCGTCCTCTTGCCCATTAGCAGGCTAGGGTAAATTTGCTCTGATTCGCGACGTGGATAGTAATCCATCAGTCGCTTCGGGTCTTGATACGACTCCCAAACAGCAGGCGACAATAGGTATTACCCCTATCGTTCTGGACTTAGCTGTATCGACAAAAAGTCGCTTTCCGAACGGGACATTTGCACAGCTCATCGATCCTGCGAATCTGCAAGCCGCCTGGGACATTCAGAAGCAAGTGCGCGAGGATGCCAGCTTCACCAAGGGTCATTGATTTGTCTTGGTACAGAGCGCGCGAGCTATTCACCTAAAAGTCGCCGCTCCGCCGCGGTTGTCCGCCTATAATTCCATTGAATGGTACCAAAGGAGCGATTGACAATATGACAATGGTCCATGAACGTACCCGCAGCGTTGTCCAAACAGAAGCGTTTCTCCGCGACATTGTCAGAGACGTTACCCTGCCTGAGAAAATGCGGCTTCGAGCCGAAGGTCTTCTGCGCCACTACCCCGCACCCAATTACATTTGGCTCGCCGGCAAGCTAGAAGAGCATCGGAAGGCCGAGCTATTTCGGCTGGACGAAAAGCACGGGCCGTTGCCGCCGGTATTAGGAACTTGGTTGACTGTAGAGCCTATGTTCTGCGACGACTCCAGCTCAGCTCCTGCCCCCCAATCATCCTCGTAACCTAAGGGTATGACCTTGGCGAACCCGGGGAAAGCGGCGCGCTCATACCATCGAAGGCGTCTGGATTGATGTCGCCCCCGGTAAGTTCAGTGGCGAGCCTGGCCATTCACCTTGATCTAAGGTAGGCCATTTCACTGATTTCCCCTAGCGGCAGCCTATACCCTGAGGCTTCGAGGCCGATGTCAACAGCTCAGTGTTGATGCTGACGCCGAATTGGCCCATGCGCTGACTCAAGAATGCCCACCTCAGCTGGTCAATCCGACATCGCCGCCAACACACTCGGGGCACAGAGGGAATGACCCATTGAGCACATGGCTGGTAGGCCGGTAGCAACGTCGTAGCCTTCCTAAACCGTCTGATATATCGTAATGCCACTATGAAAAAGCACGCATTGTCCGACTGACTTCATCAGCGGCCGACTGCATAAACAGTGAAATCACATGTCGCCGTTACCAGCCAAAGAGTGATATCACTGGGCTACAATCAGCCACAGTACTCACACTCAGCCATCAAACGAGTCCGGTGATGGCTGGCCCGAAATATGGATATTTCAATGCCCACGTCCGCAGCACTTCAAACTCTCCAACCTCTGCCCCCCCGCCGCCGAGCGTTTGCCCAGCGAGCGGGCACCTTGGCGCACGCCGCCGACAGGAGCCTCGACTGTCTATGAATTATTTCACCGAAACGGCGGCCAACATCCTTGGCAATAAAAAGCTGCGTAGCCCTCAGATCGAGGCCTACATCAAGGCGCAGGAGCATTTCGAAAACTCCAACGAGGACGCGCTGATCGTTCTGCCGACTGGAACCGGTAAAAGCGGGCTGATTTCGATCGTTCCATTTGGCTTGGCCAAGGGGCGCGTACTGATCATTACTCCGGGCCTGGTCACAAAGCAAAGCATTCGAAGGACACAGGAGCTACTGGAAGATAACTTCTGGATCAATTTCGATGTGATCTTCAGCGCAGAGGATCTGCCGGTCACGTGCGAATTCACCTCGGACACCCATCAGTCTAGCCTTGAACAAGCACACTTCGTCTATTCGAATATCCAGCAAGTGTACAACGAGCGGGGCCTGTCCCTGACGAAGCGAGTCCCGCCTGACTTCTTCGACCTCATCATCATCGATGAAGGACACCATGCGCCGGCGGGCAGCTGGCAAAAGACCCTGGCTCACTTTTCCAAGGCCAAGAAGATCTTTGTAACGGGCACACCGTTCCGAGGCGACAACCAGGAAGTGCCGGGAAAGCTGATCCACAAGACGCCTCTGTCCGAGGTTATGCGCGATCGGTACGTGAAGTGGCTGAGGAAGGAGACCGTCAATGCTCATGAACTCTACTTCACGGTCGCTGAGCAGCCAGGAGCCCGCCTCTCCAAAGAACAAGTTCTCGAATTCAAAGACCGAGAGTGGGTAGAGCGCAGCGTAGCTTTGTCCCAAGAATGCTCGATGGACGTTATCAATCTGAGCATTCAGAAACTTGATGAGCTACGAAAAACCTCTCCCGATGTGCCACACAAGATTCTCGCGGTAGGTTGCAGCATCACTCACGCCGAGGATCTGCGCACCTGGTATCAATCCAAGAACCTGAATGTGGCTGTCGTGCACAGCGACATGGAGCAGGCGGATATCGATGCGGCGTTCCGCGTGATCGATAACCACCAATGCGATGTCGTTATCTCCGTGAACATGCTGATGGAGGGCTACGACCATCGATACCTCACGGTTCTGGCACTCTTCCGTCCCTACCGAAGCGAGAATGCGTTTGCACAGATCGTGGGCCGAGTTCTGCGGGCGATTCCGGCTGAGGAGATCACGGCTTTTGAGATCGATAATAACGCCGTGGTGATCTATCACCAAGAGACCGGCTTGGACTCAATGTGGACGGTTTTCCAGACTGAGGTTGACCGGGCCAAACATCAGCGAACCCGCGACTACACGATCACGGACGAGGACTACGTCCGCAAAGAACAAAAACTAGGGGGTGTTTCCACCTCTGAGGCCTTTGTGAGTGACCGTGACTCCTACCTTGGAGACCTCGATTTCAACAAAATTTTTTCCGAGAAAAGGGCCGAAGTCGAATCCATCGCAACCCAGAAGGTCCAAGCGCTTCCTGGTATCGAGGGCTACGACGCGGATGTTCTAGCGCAGCTCAAGAACGTCTTCCTCAGTGCCGAGACAAAGAAAGCGGCACAGATCATAGACCCCAACCTTGTGGAAAAGCGGCCTGAAATCGCTCGTAAACAGCTGCGGGAGATCCTGACGAAAAAAGCCCAAGACGAGGTCGCAACGTTGCTCAGCGATCTGCGGATCGAAGAAAAAGCTTCTACCCTTTATCCGATATTCAAAAATCACGTGCAGGCAGCGAAACCCAACATGCCTAACGACGGTATACTGGTTAGCTTTATCAACGCTAAGCTGGCGAAGAAATTCGGTAGAGTTGCTGACCGCGACAATGGCTCGCTGACCAAGTCAATTGAGCACGTGGAAGTGATCATCGATGAACTGAGGAGAATACTGAAATGAGTCTCGAATCCATCAAAATGCTTGTTGATGAGCTTTCGATTCTCCACGTAACGCGTGGTGTTCAGCCCAATGAGCTCATCGACAATCTTTTCGAAGACGATTACGTCGAGTCCTCGGCACGAAAAACCTCGCAGGGTCTTGTATTCGAGTTGACCTTCCAAGAGACAGATGATGACGGATCTTCCAGCAAGGTCACCATGCGCTATACCTACGACCGCAGGCGTCATCTGGTGCTTGTCGAGCAGAAGGTAGCGGCCAAGCGGTTTAACGTTCAGTGGGATCGTACCCGCGCCGTTCGGGAACGACTCGGCAAGCTGGAAGCACTGCTCGCTGACCAACTTCCGCGGGAGAGCATCGCCACAATCCTATCAACCATGCCCCAAGACTATCTTGCACTCGCGCCTCGACTGCAACTGGTAGCCTAACCTAGTCAGTCCCCTCACTGCGGCGGATGCTGAACCAGCCATAATCTTGCCGCAGTGAATTTGCTCGATGCACCTGTACGTTTCGTACAGAGAAATCAGGTCATCTTTTGAACAGCTTACCGCCGAGCTTGCACTCGATAATTCTTCGTCTCCGCCCTTTGGAGTTGAGCGACTCCCTTAACAAAGAAGTGTAAGCAAGCAAAGACTTGATTCACAGGAAAGGGCAGGAATCGCGTTTCGGCGTCACAATGGTGGTCCGACGTATCGCCCGAGTTACGCCCACCCGCAGAGCTAAAAGGTCTTGAGCACAGGTCTTGGGGTCCTGTGGGGCTTTGGCAATTCTTTGGTATAGGCCGTCGTAGATGATGACCTCGTCGAACTCCTTCCCCTTAGACTTATGAATCGTCATGAGGTGGATGCCGCGCCAGTCCTTTTGAGCTGCAGCGAAATGCTCCTGCATCAAGGCACTGCGGACCGCCTCTTGAGCGCCCTTGTACCCACCTTGGGTACGCCATAGAGCACCCAAGTTTGTCCGCAGTACGGAGCCACGATGAAGAAGTCGTAGGTAGCGTGCATCCGTTGCCACTTGCCTCAACGCTTCCGCGGTGGACGATTCCAATAGGCCGCGCAGCCGTAACCAGTCCTCTGAAGGGTCGCCTGATAATTGCAGGTCTTGCCGCAACTCTGAGATGCGATGGACTTCACTCACAATCAACTGACGCTTGGTACCGCGGATCTTCCCCGAGGAGAGGAAGCCGCTCAGAGCACCCGCCAAGTCAAGGTCGATCTGTGGGGTAGGCTTGCCTCCTCGACGACCACGAATGTGCGTGTGAAGTGCGCCGAGCATGCGGCTCACCACATTGCCAGCTGTACCTCCCTCCAGCAGAGTGGCGATAACGCCAGCGGCTAGAGCCGGCGGTTCCGCATCCATTGCAACGTCGTGATGTAGCTCAGGTAGGCCGTCAGACGAGGAAGATAAGTAGTCGGAAAGTTCGAGCATTAGCCGCTTGGATGGCACTAAGATTGCGATCGACTTGTCCGGTACCTTCTTGAGTCGATCCAGCGCCGAGTAAACCGCGGCTTTAGCGCTGAAGTGCAGGCTCTTTCCATACATGAAGCCGTAACGCACAATTTTGACCTGCTGATATGTCTTACCCTTGTTTGCGCCAGTCAGAAGGTCATTTCCATAGGTCGCGATGTCGGTTCCGTTGCTGCGATGGTTCTCTCCAGCGAAATCGAAGTGGGCAGCGCCGAAAAGCTCCAGAAAATCCCCCACGCGCCTGGGATCTGCGCCTCGGAACTCATAGATCCGCTGTTCGGGATCGGCGAGCGCAATGAGGCGACTGCGTTTCCCAAGCTGCTTGATTAGCGTCCACTCGTCACTGTTCGTGTCCTGGAACTCGTCGAAGATGATGATGGGGTAAGTGTCAGTGAAGATAGCGCCCAGCCGATCACTCCGACTAAGCAGTTCGCCGGCCAAGCTTGCGAACAAGTCGAAATGCAAAAGGCCCTCCTGCTCGAAAAGACGCCGCTTCTCAGCTTCGTGTTGTGTTCTATCGATGTCGGTCAAATGCGCTGCCGCTTCGGGAGGCGGCAGAAGCTGCAGACTCGACCTGCCATTCAACAAATAGGCATGGCTCCGGAGAATACTCCATGAGAATCCATGATATGTGCTGACCTCCAGCTGCTTCAGGTCCTCACGCGAAATCAACTCAGAGGCCTTTTCGATGATGCGCGCCACGGTAGGCCTGGCGAAGCTCAAGAAGAGTATCTTCTGGCCTGGCTTGAGGATTCCTGAGCGAATCTCATCACGAGCTTTCACCAACGCGACGTGCGTTTTGCCTGCGCCAGGGCCGCCCAGCGCCAAGGCATGCCGTGTGCACGCCAGGAAATCTCGCTTCTGATCGCTCCACGCTGCGATCATGTAAGTGGCTGAGGGGGGTAAGGTTGAAACTTCCCATAGGTACCTACCAATGGTGCCGGATCGGTTGCAGCTACGGGTACCTCAGGAAGAGGAACAACGCCAATTGCCTGAGGAGCGAGTACTAGCGGCGGCGGAGGAGGTAGTGGCGGTGGTTCAACGATACCCTTGATGGCCGCCAACGTGGTTCTCACGTATTCAGGCATGTCGTTGACGGTTGTGCAGGAGGCAAGCAAGTCGCCCGCGTCGCCACCACCCTTGGCCCAGCTGAAATAGCTAGACAACGCCGCCTGCAGATTGGCCAACGGGATTTCGGCTGTTGGCGTCCATGCCGCGAGATGCGGCGGCCAATCGCTAGCAGAAACTAAAGCAGTGGCATAGCTGCGAAGTGCGGCTTCAGATACTCCTTGCAGTACTAGGTCTTCGAACCCAGTGCTCGCAGACTCGAAAGGGTGATCGGCTGAGGCCTTGATGGCTGCGAGTGCGTCCGGAGATTGCTTGTCAAACACTGCGAACACGATTTTGCCGAGTGACCGGAAGAACTCACCCAGCGGAGCGACGTTGGTATCGCCGCGTGCATCGACGATGGCCACCCCAAGGTTTTCGAGCGATTTGAACCGTTTGGGATCCAGCTCGCCAAGCCGGCGGGCGGCGGCAGGCAGTGCGTCGAACTCAGTACGCCCCTCAAGCACGAGTACATAGCGGGCTAGTAGGGCTTCGCAAAATCGAGTTCTGAATTCGGTGCGATAAGCCTTCGGCTTGACTGCTGGTGGGTATGTAGCAGTGATTCCGGTCATGACACCGGCCGTGCGTTTGAGAACCACTACCTGAGCAGGCTCGAACTCCTCCAGCACGTAGGGTGAGTGGGAGGTGAAGATGGCCTGCGCCGACTTATGGCGTAGCGAATTGATGATTCGTTTCTGAGTGTGCGGCGGAAGTGCTATCTCTGGCTCTTCCATCGCGAAGATCACGCTCTGCTTGAGTTCGGCGATGATAGACAGCAGAGCCAATACCAGCATGTTAATTGTGCCAGTTCCTTGGTGCTGATATGGGGCGGAGTAGATAGAGCCGTCCGGCCTCTTCGCTCCAGTGCCCATGAAGACCGTTAGGGTTCGGCGGAGCATGTCGCGAGTGAGGTCCGAAACCCGCAGGTGGGGTTGCTCTGCCCAGTCGGATGGTACGTAGTGCCGCACTGCATCTTGGACTGCGACAAGCAGCTCGCCGATTTCCTCAGTCTCTCCAACTGGCAGAGCTCTCAACTGGTCGAGCAGGTCTTCCCACATTGTCAGTCGTGTCTCCTTCAGCCGTAGGATCACGTCCAACAAAGAGCCTCGCTCCAGGCTGAGTGCCCGAGCGCCAGTTCGCAGCGTACGTAGATAAAGAAAACCGCATTTTCGTTTGTCGGGTGCAGAGAAGCGCAAGTAGGAGCCATCTGGAATTACGGGAGTGGCGTAGTAGGTATCTCCAGCAAAGTCGTCCTCTTCTACGTCATACCAGCCGTTGAAAAAGACGCGCATTGCCGCACCAACATGGGGGACGTCTGTTCCCTCTGGGGGTGCCCCCACAAGCAATGTCTTAGCGTGCGTATCCCACCATTCGATGTGATCGCGGAAATGCCGCTGCTGCTCATCGGAAAGGCCAGCGACTATGACCTCGATCTGGATCGGGACCATCTCGTTCTTGGCCGGATCTACATAAGTACCGGCATAAAAATCGTGCTCGTCGATTACAGGACGGCGACTCAGGCGCTCCGGGCCAAGTACCAAATCCACCGCTTCCAGCAATGTGGACTTGCCGGCATTGTTGTCACCGATAAAAGCGGTGTGTCCATTGAGGTGGACCTCACCGTAGGCGATGCCTCTGAAGTTCCGGACGCGAACACGCACAAGATGCACTTCGACCCTCCTTGGCTAGCGGTGACCAAGATCTTGACTCTAGTGCCATAGTAGGTGCGATTCGCATATATCGCTACTTGAGGGCTCGTTCGGTCCGAGTCGCGTACCGCGCATCGGCAACCAAGGACCGATATTGGTCAGTGGTGGTCGTTCGGGAGAGGCGATAAGCGGCAAAAGGGATGGCTACCCATGGAGTGGTTGCGACGATGCATTACAGCAAGGCGCAAGAAAGCACTGGCCAGATCAATCACGCAGCACAAGCCTTAAACCGTACAAGCGACGCGATCACGATAACTAGCGACATTAACGCCAGTGCTGTGATTAGCAAAGCGCTATGGTCGAGGAGGCGAACCGCAATGTATCTGCAATCCGCCGCGTCACAGGAACCCTCATGGCCAACAGCTGTGTCGGCCTAGTTGAACAGTCAGCTCAACGCCCCTGTCGTCTCAGTAAATGAAATTGATCGGCCAGATAAGAGTTTGAGGTGACGCGCTCACTCTCGGCAATTTTTATAAGTCTATGCCAATGGTTCTTGTTGGGCTTAAGTTTGCACTTTTTCCAAGAACCCACCCACAGGCTTATTACGATAGTACGCATTTCCCCCAAGAACCACGTTGAAACCTGGAGGTCCCTGCCAATCCCGTGATACGCCGGTCGATTTGAGCAAGGCCTCTGGATCTACGCCGTTTCTTGCGAAGCTTTCTAAGTCCCATTCGAAGAAGCTAACAATGGCTTGAAAAACCGAAGCTGGCACACTGGAAACTACCTCAATACTTCCAGTATTTATAGGAAGGTTTAACCTTTTGATATCGGCAAGGGCACAAACGAGCCTCCTCAATCGGAAGTGCCAGACGGACTCCGAGAGAAGTTCAACCTGCTGAGACGCTAAGGGAAATCGGCTCTTTCGCGTTGACGGGTCCGGAGGCAAACGAACTGGAAGTAGTTTCTGCAGATTGCTGAGGTTAACCCGCTTCTGCCCTTTTGAAATTCTATAAAGATCCTCCGCCCCCTCCACAAGGATGGCAGCAAACGCGCTGTCTCTGGAGTCGCTAACGTCCTCGGCCTCAGCAGACTCACACTTTGGCGTGCTTAGCTTAGCCATGAGCCATGCTTTGTCATGTTCAAAAAGCCACCGGGTGGCTTTATAGGCGTTCTTCCAAAGGTTTTCCAAACTCACGTCCGTTCGAACCGCGAGGACGGTTTCGACTTTCTGTCGAAATTGCGCCTTACTACCAACTTTTGGCTTTTCCTGCAGCGAGGGTAATCTGGCACCTGCAATGCTCTGGAGGATGGATTCTTCCTTTAAGGCGTCTTCAAATTTATCAACGCTGCCGAACAAGTGCAGCGCAATTATCAAATGCCGCGCAAGGGGCATATCCATCTGGCCCTTGTAAGAAGTAAATCTTATCCATTGCTCATGCTTGCCCGCTGCGTAGGCGCTATCCATTTGCGACAAAGCTTCATCACCGTATTTATCCAGAATGCTGTCAAATAACTTTGCGGTGCCAGCAAACTTTCCGTGTACAAATCCTCGCTTTTTGCATTGCCGAAGGTAACTCGAACATAAAGTATCGCTGCTTATCAGGGGTACATTTCGCTGAAGAAGTTCGTGTGCGAATTCCGAAAACTTCTTTTCAAGTTGAGTACCCGGGTTAGCTTTCGCAGGGGCGAGAGCGCTCCAACCACATACGCATGGCTCTGATAGGCTCGGAAGTAACCGCAGCTTTCGAAAGAATGGGTGGGAGCATTCGGGGCACGCATGCATCAGCGAGTCACCATGGCGCCAACAGACCGAAACACCTGGCAAGTGGTGCGATCGATGCCAGTATGCATAACCCAGTTCAAGAAGGTCCTGCTGCACGCAGGTGGGGCAGAGCTTTGCTTTACCGTGGACAGTGCCTTCTCGGCGGGGAATACGGGCAACGTCATGGAGACTGCGCCCTACAGTGGCATTTTCCCCCCCTTGGTTTATCCCAAGAAAGGGTCTGTAAAGAGGGAACGTGGTGTTCGTACAGATTAGTTCGTCGAGATTGCTTTCTGTGTCACCGGGCAGCCTGGCAGCAAGCACCTCTATCTGCTTCGGCAGCATGCCTACGGAGAAAGGGTCCGAGCCAAACAGATCACGGAAGGTCTCTCCCGCGGTTCTATTTCCTGAAAGAGAGTGGTAGCGAGTGATACGAGAGTGCAGCATCTCGCCTGGCATAGACATAGGGAAAAATAGAAGATCAGACATCAGATACCGACTTACAAGGTAGGGCTCGGAAAGGACGCGCATTCCGTCATCGGCATACTTGTATCACATCAAATCATGTACCAGGGGCAGGATTTTTTAGAATTTACACGAAGTATTTTGGCATTTAGCCATCGTGCTTTCACACTTTCTCAATCTATATCGCGGTATGTAACTATCCGATAAAAGACATGTGTACATCACGTATTTCTGGAGGGGTGGAAGGCGATGCTCCACTCCCGAGTCCCTCACACTTCTCGAAAAAAGTGCGTCCTCCGACACATGGAATCATGACTACTTGCTACCAGGCTCAAGTCCCGCCCGGCTTGACGAATGCAAGGGAAGTGGCCACGTCTCGTTGGGATGGCCGTTGTCGCACAGCAGCGCTTCTGGCAGCTGGTCTCTCCTCGTCCAGTGACGGCCATCGCGTACCAAAGCCCCTTACGAGATATCGATTTGTACGGTCGAATTGGTGCTCGCTATGGAATTCACCAGGGCGGAACGAGATCAGCTCCATGTCATACAGCCGCGTAACAGCATCGGCGATGTGATGCCTGGGTACGCCTGTGCAGGCCGTCAGGCGGTCGTAGCTGATGGTCGCTATGCCTCGACGATCCCTAAACGCCAAGATGGCCAGATAGATCTTCATGGCGTGGAACGACAGCTGAGTGAAGTTGAATTCGCTCAACAGCAACATGCGTCCGTGGTTACCGTCGTAAAGCCACAGCTTCGGAATTTTCCCCCAGCCGTAAGCATCATTCCAGTTCTCGATTTGTATCAGCGATCCGCTCTTTAGAGCGCGCGTCTCACGCCTGATCAACCCTGCCTTTTCTACCCGCAGAAGAGAGCGCGCCACCACCGCTCTGGACATCACACCAAGCTTGCACAACTCGGTGTAAGTGACCTTGGCCATCCCAGTGGAGAAATCCGCACGGCAGCACAACACGAGATAGAGCTTGAGCGCCGCGAGGCTCTCGTTGCGCAACTGAGCATCGTCTGATTCTGGCTGCCAGAGGTGCAGAAAAGATAGGCTGCTTGGCTTGGTTGATCGGCCGCGGAAGTCTACGAGGCCTGCTTCGTGGATCCACCTGATCGGCAGCTTCGCCCACTCACTGTTGGCCACCATTACACCTTCCCCCACGCAAGCCAGACAACAAAGAACGCCAGCGAAAGACTGAGCATAACGCAACACAACGCAAGGTTAACTGGATTGGAAGAAAGTGCCTTCTCCAAAAAACTAATGAGGTTTTTCACCATTGCAAGCTCCGAAAACTAATCAAGGCTCAATAGTGAAGATCCAACGGAGCTATATCTAGATGGAGGCAAGCTCAGATTCCCTATGCAGCCCACGAAAGACGGGACTTTAGGTAAAAATTTATAGTTCATTTGAGCTCAGCTTCGGAGCCGCAAAAAAGCAAAAAACGGGAGAGCAATCGAGGATCTGCACCATTATGAATCACGTCTGGAGCCAAAACTCGACGGGGTCAACAGCTGCAGTAGGATGTCACATGCTTCTAGCTCAGTTAGCTGAGCAGCGAGCTGTCGTTCCAGTTGACGAAACTCCGCCAAGCCCGAAATTTGGTGAATCCAGTTTTTGGGGATTGGTTGTCAAGTTATCCACCGCTCCTAAAATGCGACGGAACATTGGCTCACTGCCTTTTGATAGGTTTTCTCAAATCACATCCAGGCCTGATGCAAGCGGTACGATACAATGCCGATGGAGTTACGCTTCTCTGCCGATCCGCCAGCTTCGCCTCGGCCCAAAGCAGACGCCTAAGGCGAAACTGCTCAGCAGACTCACAAGTCTGCTCCAGTGTTCTCGCACAGACAGGGAGTTTAGCGAGCTGTTTCTCGAAGCGTGGCAAAACGTGGAGCTCCCGACCAATTCTGGTACGCGATATCCGCACAGGTTTTCCCGACCTGGCGCGAAGACGCTGTGCACAGTCCCTGATCTGCTCAGCAAGTTGCGCATCGAGAACAGCAAACGCGCCGGCGCTATCAGCCCGACTTGCGTGGACATCGCCACGCTTCGCGATGCAGTCTCTAAGCCAGACCCGGTCACATCGATACAGCCACGCATAACCCCGGCATTTGTGAGCTTGCAGATACCGATAATCATCCTCGAAGTTTGCTCGGCGCAGCCGACGCTCGTTTTGAAATCTCGCCTCTCTCCATGCGTTCGGGCCTCCTTTGACGGCGCGGACTGTCCGGTAAATATGAGCCTGGGATACACCCAGTTTGTTGGCAATCTGCCGTGCTTCGTGCCCGGTAAGTGCTAGTCGCCAAATCTCAGCCGATAAGCCTTCCAGTCCCTCGATTACGGGCTTAGTTAGCCCCGCCTGTGAAGATCCAACAACAATTGTCGATGGCCGCTCATACTCGGACACTGATGGATTTTCGTTGCGCAGGATGCGAGCCAAATCAACTTCCAAAGCGCTGGCCAGAACGATGTATTTGAGTGGATGGTGAGTGCTTCTGGGCCTTCGAAGCAGCTTGATGACCCAGGTCGCGGGTAATCCTGCAGGAAACTCGCTAAGAACCGAGTACTCCCCGGCGGCCGGAAACTCTTTGAAAAAGCTGGCCATATGCGCAGCTAAACGGCGCAAATCCAACCGTTGTGTTGCCCCAAAGGTCAGATCTAGGCTTGCAGCACCTTGTAAAAGACGAGAGCGCACTGCAGTAGCTGGAAGAGGGTCGAGTCCCAAGCCGAGCAGCTGCCATGAACTCAATGCGATCTGGTGCAACACCGGGAGGGAATCTGTTGAAAGATGAAGCAGCATAGAATGGGCTTGCACGCCGTCATCGTCGGGCAGATTGAGCTGTCCTGAATTGCGGCTGTACCAGCCGGGATCCACCACATTGAGCAATTGCCCATGGTGGGGACATACCAAGACACCGGGTAGCTGGTGAACTCGATGCCAGTAAGCCGCCCCAACCCGAGCGATGTCTTCATTGAGGCATGCAGAACAGAACCGCACTCTCGAAGCGCCCCCGATCCGACTGGCATTGACGCCCAGCTTAAGCATCAGCCCTTTGCCATTGCCCGCCATTGCGGCCTGCGCATGTTGCAGCAGGTCAATGGTGAGGAAGGGTGCGTAATAGGGCAACACGGTATGACGCTTGATGATTCGAGCAACCGAGAGGTCCGTGCCGTGGGGAAGTGACTCGACCAATTCACCCAGCCGATTTGGAAACGCTACGTTATGGGTGAATGAGGATGCAGCTAGGTCTGCGAAAGCTGCTTTGCGGCTACCCCCACCGCAAAGGCGGGCATAGCGAGAGAGGACACTGTGAAGTGTCTCGTCAGGGAAAGCCGCCGGGAAGAAATGGAATTTGAGCTCCATTCCACCACCCTCGAATCATGATCTGCGGTAGGTCGGTGAAAACTCAAAGAGATCCGTGGTTATCCAACCAGCTGACTTCAGCGCTGCCAGAGTGTCAGGCTGATCGCTTATGATCTTTGTCTCTGATGTCTCCACCGCAACAGCTGCAGGCGCCGTAGGTTTTCTTTCAACAGCTTCTGGGGGTGGGGCCTTTGGCATCCCGTTCGGCGTCACACCACGAAGTAGGGCAAGACGGTCTGAGCGAGGAAGTCCATCAAACGCCATCATGGCTATCAACTGCTCCTCGATGGGAAGCAAGTCGTCGAACTGCCGCATGCGAGCAGGATCTCGGCTGCGCAGAGCCGAAAGTGCTGGCTTGAGGATCTGCATCTTGGCATTGCTCACTTTGACGATCGTCTCGGCAGTCAGACATTCTGAGCCGCTCTGAATGGCATAGCGCTGGCTCAGTACCAGAAGCTTAACCAGAAAATCTGTTACGCCTTGAGTGTGCTCGTACAATGCATCGAAAATCTCGGGGGTGAGTTCAGCCGTCTGCTTGCACCATTGATAGCTCCAGAGGTTCTCAACCAGAAGCTGCCACTCCTCGTCATCCTTCTCGAACCGCTTGAATTCGATCATACCGCCGCCGCAACTGCGTCGCGCAACACGCATGACGTCCGAGAACAGGCTGATCATCGAATTCGTGCCAATGAATACGACCGGGATGCCGATGTTGTTCACCAAGTGGAGGAAGAAGTTCAACATGCTCTCCTTGCCTCCCGTCTTCGCCAGGTGAAGGTTTTGCAGCTCATCAATTAGCAATGCGCCGATGAAGAACGTACTGGCTACCTGCTCCATCTGCTGCAGTGCATCATTGATGTTCCGGTGCCGGTGCCGCTTGTGATAATCCTTGTCGCCCAATGCATGACCGACGGCGTGGAAAAACTGCTGACAAAATCCAGTCAGCGAACCATCCCGCGGGCAATCCAGTTTGAGCCAAGTGATCTGGGTGTGTACAAACTGGTTCCCCTCAAAACGCTCGTGCCGAATCGTCTGCGGGTAAAGGCTTAAAATGGCGTGCAGAGCAGTGGACTTCCCAATACCACTCAGGCCTACAACGCTGAAGGAGTCAGCAGTCGACTTGAAGGAGTCATGGTAGCGCTGTGCTCCCGACAAGGAATGCAGATGTCTGACCGTGTCTGGTGAGGTTGGATTGCGTCCAACGTATCCGCGGCGGATCAGCAGGGAGAACATGGATTCCAGCTCCAAATGCAGCAGAAACGGCTGCACGACCGTCCTTAGGCGTTCAATGCAGTGAATCCTTGTTGCCCCTTCGAGATCGAGTTCTTCAAGTGCTACCGGCTGGGGAAAATTCGATATCAGCTCGATGGCCGCCGTTTCCGCAAGAATTGGCGGCAGAGCTTCGATCAACGGGTTTCCCGCGTACTCCGCAATGGCCTGCTTGGTGTAGCTCGCAAAAATTTTGGCGCCTTTCATTGGTTTTTTCCCGGCCGGAGTCTTTTGAGCAGGTCGATAACCTGCGCGCTGCGGGGGCCCGCATACGAATCGTGCGCAATGGAGGAGGTATCCGCCGCAGATTGAACGGGCTCTGCACGGACGCCATCTGGGACAGTGGCGTTATCGCGCTCCCGCAACCGTTCCTCAGCACGATTTTCGCGGATATTACCCACCGCCTCAGCCTTAGTACTGGCAGGAGGCTCAAGCTTCCGCTCGGCCTGCGCGGCGCTGATAATTTGTTCCACCGTGTCGACCAAACTCACACGACTCTCCAGCTCCGCGCGTTTATGAGATGGGGGTGACTGTCGATACGCTTCCAGTAGATCGTGGATTTCGTCCGAGCGATAACCGGCGTACTTGGCATCCGAGCGTCGAAGATCGCAGCGCATGAACTGCTTGTTCTCACCCTGGATCCAGATATGAGCTGCGGAGTTCGGATCGAACCGGCAGTCAATCGACCAGACGCCATTGCGACGAGCTTTGGCGAACCAGTTTTCTTGAATCGCGAACTCGCAGACATAGTGCATCCCACGGAATAGCACACCACCCTTTTGTACAGTGGCTCGTTCACGAGGCAGCAGGTGGAGATAGATCAATCCGTCAGGCCGGTTGTTGGCCTGAATCAGGTCATTCTCCGAAGCCCAGGTCCATATGCCCATCGGGGTAGGCTCGACACCATCGTTCATCATCGCCTGTGTGAGGCGTTCCGGCTGCCGGTGATAACGGTTGTAGTGCAGGACGCACTCAATGACGATCTGGGTGAACTCCTTCAGGTTCAGAGTGGCGTCGAGTCTATAATCCCGCTCGCCCCGTTCCTTATCCCGTGCAGCCACACCACCCGGAAGCCACCTGACACCGGTTAAATCATTAAGGATCCCGAACCGGCTCTCGACCATGGGCTTCCAATCTGGTCGATACGGAGGCGCCGTACCCATCTCAATGCCCAAGCCAGTCGCCAGCCCTTCCGCTGCCAAAGACAGCATCTCACCTCGGTCGGCATAGATCTGATGTGGCAAGTGATGACAGTCCCAATCCTCGGGAGAGATTTCAACGCCGTTCTGCGCGCAGAAGCCCACTTTGGAAGTGAACGCGTTGAACAGAGCCTGCCGAGCGCCGTTCCAGCTTGGGCCCTCTAGGCCGACATATAGGCCAACAATCATCCCCGAGTAGCTGTCCACCACGATGTACACCACAGGCCTGCCGATCAGCATACGCCGGGAGTAGCTGTTGACCAGGTAGATGTCGGCAATCGTCGCGTCAATCTCGAATTGGTGGCAGGGACCCCGAAGCCAATCGCGAACAGTGCCGGATAGTGGACGATAATCTTTGAGCCACTTCGTCATGCCCTTACGCCCGCGATCGGTTTCGATCACATCAAAAAATAGCTTGCCCCAATAATCGAACTGATTGAATGTCGGTATTTCCGACTCGGGAAGTAAGCGGACGCGGTTCTCTGCGTTTTTGGAGAGTTCTTTTACCGAGTAAAACCTCCTTAGCATCCTGTCGTAAGCACTGCGGATCGTGGATGTCTTATTTTTTGCGTAAAGCGCGTAACTTAATCGGATGCATCGCTTATCGATAACACTGAGCAACTTAGAGGATGAGACAAGCACCCCTTGAAATTTTGGTTTTCGGCCGGGTCTTTTATCAGGCGTGTAGTTTCGATTAGCAACGCCGACTGCCGAATAGTTCTTAAGTAGCGCATTTCTTACTTGGCCATAAAACCAATACCTATAGAGGAGCCGATAGATGGTCTTTCGCTGTATGCCCAGCTCAGCGGCACGATTTCCAACCAGCCGGCCCATCTCACCGCGAACAAATATCTGCCCTGGGTAGATCGGATCTAGTAGTGGCTCGATAACCGCCCATTTTTCATCCCTATCTCGCTTGGTGCTCTCGTCGAGGTCATCTTCCAAAACCAATAAGAATTCGGGAACTACCGTTACCACGGACTTGGTGTCGCCGGACTCCAATGACAGCCTGAGCTCCTCTAGGCCCACAGGATAGGGCTTTCCTGGCGGCTCAATCAGGTCTATCACGATCACAGCGTCGTGCGCTTCATCGAGGTGAAGTGCTCTCGCCATGGTGGAGAGCACGGAGAGTTCTGTGACGGGTTCGAACACGTCATTCACTGAAATACTCATGACGATGTCTCGCTCAGCGCGGTCAATTCGGTGGAGTAAACCACCTTGAGATCAGGTAACGGCAATTTGAGGTGCAATGGAGCGCTGCTCAAATCAACCTGAATCATCTTTCGCCAGATCAAATTAAAGAAAATGTCCCGCGCCTCGACATACGGTATGGACAAACGCGTGGCAGTTTTGCGAAGACACTCAGATGTCGACCAAGGGTAAGCCTTGCTAGATTCGAGGATTTCAAGAAAATCAGAATGCAGGGACAAACTCATCAAAGCACGAGGCAACTGTGCATACCGCCTCAACTGCCCAAGGTTTTTTATCAGGTCCGGTGTAAACATCTCCTCCGTGACGATGCCCCAATCCACGCCCTGGCTCATCCAAAATCGTCTCTCTACTTCCAACTTTTCCAATGTCCGAACAGAGTCTTTCCCTTCAAGATCCTGCTGATACTTGATCGTCCTAGCTACGGACTTGAAGTCCCCGTTTGGCTGCTTAACGGTCAGGAGGAAGTCTGTCGTCATGACCAGCGGGATAGTGGTGGATTTGTACCTGGGGTAACGAACACCTATCGCCTGTGCAATCGCTTGGGTGCTTTCCAGAGGCAGTAGCGGATACTGCTCACGGATGTCCACCACGTCTTCAGAGAACTCGCAGACCAGAAAGTAGGCTCGCTCGAGATCGGACAAGAGGTGATGTATGCGATCAATTTTGACGCCTGGGATTTTGTGGGACCGACCCATCGAGGGGACATCCTGCACGCGCAACCAAGGCACGTAACCGGCTCCAGCGCCCGCGCCAAATCCGTTGGCGATGTGCCGTTCAACATCCTGCTTCGAAGCAAACCTACGACCGCGCAACCCCACCTCCTCAGTCCAAACGGAGCGCTTCACCTCACCGTCAAAAATAGTGCTAGGAAAAGACGGCCCGCGAGGTGGTCTTTTGGAAGGGCTTCTAGACTACTCTCGCCGAAAAGCGAAGCGGTTAATCCGGACCAACGGTTTGGCCCAGAAACGGAAAACCCCCGTAGATACGGGGGTTTACACGTTGTGTCAAACTTTAATAGCGTGTGTCAGACTTTATTCTTTTATGTCAATCTTTATTCCGCGAAGCCAGAGGTTAGATCAGCTGTGGATAACTTATTCCACAGTCACCGATTTCGCCAGGTTGCGTGGCTGATCAACGTCAGTGCCTTTCAGCACGGCAACGTAATACGACAGCAATTGCAGCGGGACGGTGTAG
>Ga0247819_10000281_pt1 | contig 31862 bp, 27 predicted proteins | sample 13C_Xylose_Day6_FD_193428 | JGI IMG/M metagenome (GOLD analysis project Ga0247819, IMG submission 193428) | Soil microbial communities from agricultural site in Penn Yan, New York, United States - 13C_Xylose_Day6 | ecosystem: Environmental > Terrestrial > Soil > Agricultural land | place: USA... | reverse complement strand
TCGACAGGCTGACGCCGGTCTTGCCGGTCAGGCGGCCATAGGTGGCGGCCATGAAGCCTGCGGACTGCTCGTGGCGGGTCAGTACCAGCTTGATCTTCGACTTGCGCAGGGACTCCAGCAGGTCGAGGTTCTCCTCACCAGGAATGCCGAACACATACTCGACACCTTCGTTTTCCAGGCATTGCACAACGACATCGGCGGCCTTGGCCATTTTGCTTGATACCTCAGATTTATCATTATTCGGGCATAGCAAATCGTTGGGGCCAGTCTTGGCCCCAAAGATAAGGAGGATTGCTTGGGCGGCCTTCGCGTTAGGCCAGTTGGTAAGTCGTTTTCACCCGAGTGAAGAACTGTCGAGCATGCGTGCCTTGCTCGCGCGACCCCAGGCTTGATGCACCGTTTCCACCGAATGGCACATGGTAGTCGACGCCCGCGGTAGGGAGATTGACCATCACCATGCCAGCAGAGCTATTACGTTTGAAGTGCTCGGCGTCTTTCAAGGACCGGGTCACGATGCCTGCTGAAAGGCCGAATGCGGTGTCTTCGGCAGCGGCAAAGGCTTCAGCGTAATCACGAACTTTAAGCACAGCCAGTACTGGGCCAAAAATCTCTTCGCGATAGATGCGCATGTCAGGCTTGACGTCGGTGAACAGCGCCGGCGTAAAGAAGTAGGCTCCCGCTTCATTTTCTATTCGCTCACCACCACAGACCAGGGTCGCTCCCTGTTCCTTGCCAATCATTACGTAGGTCAGGTTTTGCTCAAGCTGACGGTCGTCTACTACGGGACCGATATCGGTACCGACATCGAGTGCATCGCCAACGGTCAGAGCACGGGTCCGCTCGGCAAGACGCGCGACAAAGCGGTCATGTATGCCTGCGGTTACGATGATTCGTGAGCTCGCAGTGCACCGCTGTCCGGTGCTATAGAAGGAGCCACTCAATGCGACTTCAACGGCTTGCTCTAGATCAGCGTCATCCAGAACGATCAACGGGTTTTTACCGCCCATTTCCAATTGGACCTTTTTCATCCCTTGAGCGGCGGTTTGGGCAATCTGGCGGCCAGTGCTTTCCGAGCCGGTGAAGCTGATCGCATCGATGTCCGGAGAGCGGATAATGCTGTCGCCGACACTTCGCCCGGGACCAATAAGCATGTTGAACACGCCGGCCGGGAGACCTGCGCGACTGATGATTTCAGCCAACGCCCATGCGCAAGAAGGTACCAGCTCTGCTGGTTTAAACACTACCGTATTACCAAAGCACAACGCCGGGGCGATCTTCCAGGCGGGAATCGCGATCGGGAAGTTCCATGGGGCAATGATGCCAATTACGCCCATCGGCTGAGTGAAGACGTCGATACCGACATCCTGGCGCACTGACTGATATTTCTCACCTTCAGCACGCAGCGCTTCCTGGGCGTAGAATTTGAAAGATCGCCCGGCACGATCGACTTCCCCAAGCGCCTCGCGCACGATTTTGCCTTCTTCACGTGCGAGCAGTTTTGCCAGCTCTTCACGCCTTGCCAGAATCTCGTTGCCGATAAAGTCCAAGGCATCGGCGCGTAGCTGAGGATTGCTACGGGCCCAATCCGGCGCCGCACGACGTGCTGCCGCAATGGCTTGCTCAGTCAGCTCATGACCTGCCCGTTCGAACCGCTCGATCACTTCCCCCGGATTGGACGGATTACGGTTTTCCAGGATTTGCAGGCTGTTGCCCAGTTCGACAAAAGCCCCATCGACATAGCTGCTCTTGGTTGGGATGGTCATGCGTGAACAGTCCTTTTTAGCGGCGAAAGAGTATCTCGGCTTACAAAATCATTGATGTTGGCGATTGCGCTGTCCATCAGCTGCTGCATGGCGTCTTCGCTACTCCATGCAATGTGTGGATTGAGCAGGAAGTCGTCGCGATCGATCAATTTGAACAGCGGGTTACTAGGATGCAGCGGCTCGTGCTCGACGACATCCAGCGCTACGCCGCCCAACCGATCATTGTTCAGCGCCTCAATCAGCGCAGCTTCGTTGATCACACCACCCCGTCCGGTGTTCACCACTACTGCATCAGTCTTCATCAGCGCCAGCTGCTCGGCGCCGATCAGGTTGTATGTTTCAGCTGTAAGCGGGCAGTTGATTGACAATACATCGCAGTTGCGCAGCAGTTCGGCCAAGGGTCGCGCGTCTGGAGCTGGGCGTTTACCAGCACGGTCTTCGAACAGCACCTGCATGCCGAAGGCGCGAGCCAAATGCGCCAGTCGCAGGGCAATCGGGCCGCTGCCAATGATTGCCAGTTGTTTGTCGCGCACGTCACGGATGCGGTGGTTGAAGTAGATGTTCTGGTGGGGCTTTTCCCCCGCGTGCACTTGACGCATCAGTCGAGTGAACGCTGCCGGGCGGCGGAACAGTTCCAGAATCATTGCCAGGCTGTGTTCAGCCACCGTATTGGCGGCATATCCTGGAACACTCGACACTTCGATCCCGTGAGCATCGCAGTAGTCGAGATCGACCATATCGCGACCAGTGAGGGCCAGCGATATCATCTTCAGCTTTGGCAGCTGACGCAGGTGTTCCTCGCGTAGCGGTACGCTACAGGTCAGCGCGATGGTGGCATCCTTGAGATGCTCCACAACTTGATCAGGGTGGGTGTAGGCAAATTGCTGCCAAGTATGCGCGCAGTCAGGTCGCTTCAGACGGGTGGAAAGCGCCAGACCTTCGTCATCCAAGAAAACGATGTGCTCACTCATGCTGCACTCCTTCACTTCTTTTGCGCCGGGACATAACCGGCCGGGGCCATGGCCACCAATTGGCGGGTGATGAATCCGGCGTCCTGGTCGTGGTCTTCCAGCGACTCTTTGCGCACCAACGCATCACGAACCATGTGCGCTCCAAAGAAACGGAACGGTTCCGGCGGCAGCAACTTCATCTTCTGATTGACCAAGCCGCAATTGGCCCACTCGTCGTTTGCATGCAATACCAGCGACTTGATGATGCGACTGGCAAAGACGGTGGTGGCCACGCCGTTACCTGAGAAGCCGATGCCGTAGCTGACATTCTGGTGATGATCGAGGTAGCCGAAGTTCGGCAAGCCTTTCATTGCCCGGTCGATTGGCCCGGTCCAGCTGCTGACTACGGGAACATCGGCCAACTGCGGGTAGAGCCGACGCAGTTCGGCAGCTACCTTGTCCGCAGCAGGCGAAGGCTTCTCGTAAAGATTGCCAATGCGGCCTGCATACGCGAACTGGCCCAAGGGTTTGCCAAACACTACGCGGCCATCTGGAGTGTTGCGCCAGTAGTTGAGTACGGTGCGCGAGTCGGTCATGCATTCGCCGCCACTAAAGCCGATGGCATCGAGCTTGGCCTTGACCGGCGCAGTGGCCACCATGTCGCTGGACATGATCGCGATCATCCGGCGCAGCTCCGGGAACTGAGCGCCCCATGCATTGAGCGCCAGTACCACTTGATGTGCTTTGACGTGGCCTTTGGCGGTATGCACTACCGGATTGGCACCTCGCTCCAAGTGGGTGAAGGGGGATTTTTCGAAGATCTGTACACCAAGCTTCAGCGCGACTCGGCGCAGACCGCGTGCAAGCATGGCCGGTTGCACGGTTGCGGCATTGGGATCATAGATTCCACCTAGAACCAGCGGGGAGCCGACGCGACCCCGGATGGTTTGGCGGTCCAGTTCCTGGAACGGGTTGACATCCAGTTTCTGAAGACCATCGGTGAGGACGCGCCATGAGTTCATCTGGCGCTGGTTGGTTGCGGTCCACAGCCAGCCGTCTTTGCGGTATTGAGCGTCAATCCCATGTTCTTGGCAAAAGCTACCGATCTCATCGATAGCCGATTCGGCAGCTTCGCAGATACGTCGCGCTTCCACGTCGCCGCAGATGGTGCGTACTGACAGGTATTTGCCCCACCAGTTGGTCGCAACGCCGCCGTTACGACCGCTGGCGCCCGAGCCGCAACGGTCGCGCTCAACAATGACGATGGCTTTTTCGGGATGAGCCTGCTTCAGGCGGATGGCCGACCACAGGCCGAGGAAGCCGCCGCCAACGATACATACATCGGCCTGGATCGAGTCCTGCAGGGAAGGGGAGAGGTCGCTGTCCAGGTCGAGCGCCTGGGCATACCAGAATCCACGGTACATGATGGGTGCCTCTAAGCATGTTTGTCTTGTGCATACATGATGCTCAGCGGCGCAGGCCTCGCGATATTACAGTCATGACAATTGATGGTATGCATGCGCGCATTCGTACCGGGTGTCATGAATTTTCTATTTGTTGAGATTGATATGATATGTAGGACCTGATGGATGGCGTATCGTGGGCTCGTCAAGCACAGCAGAGGTGGCCAATGATGGTCGAGCAAGGCAGTGAAACCAGTATCAGTGTTCCTGTCATCAAGCCGGAGCTGCGGGTTGGCTTTGTGCTGATGAATCATTTCACGCTGGTCCCGGTTGCAGGCCTTGTGGACTCACTGCGGTTTGCAGCGGACAAGTCCTTTCGCAGCCAGCAGGTCTTCTGTCAGTGGGACTGGATGACCCTGAATGATCAGCCCATCGTTGCCAGTTGCGGCATGCCGATTCTGCCTACCAAGCCGCTGAACTTGTGGGCGCACTATGACTACATCGTGATTGCCGGTGGATTGCTTGGCGAAACGCGTAATCCTCCCGACTGGCTTCTGGACGCATTGCGCGATGTGCATGCAGCCAACATCCCGATTATCGCCTTATGCTCTGGGTCTTTCGTTCTAGGTAAGGCTGGCCTGTTGGATGGAAGGCGCTGTGCACTTCATTTCACGCTGCGTGACGAGTTCAAGGAGCGCTTCCCGAATTCCACAGCGGTGATCGACAAAAATTATGTTGATGACCGAGGCATCATTACTTGCCCTGGTGGAACCGCCATCGACTTGGCCGCGAGCTTGATTCGCCGTCACTGTGGCGCAGTCAGGGCGCAGAAAGGACTGGAGTACTTGCTCGTAGAGGAGCGCAAGGAGAGTGAGTCAACAGCCCCAGAGGGTGTGGTTTATCTCAACGACCGTGTACAGCGAGCCATTGCTTTCATGCGTAATAACCTAGACGCTTCACTGACACTCAAGGCAGTAGCGGATGCGGTGGGCACCCATCCTCGACAGCTACACCGTGAGTTTGTGGCCAATACCCAAGAGCCTCCAGCGAATTATTGGCGCAAATTGCGGCTCGACCAGGCGCGTCGCTTGTTGGTCAACACCAGCCAAAACATAACCACAATCGCATTGGCCTGTGGTTTTTCGGATGCCTCTCATTTCATTCTCTGGTTCCGCAAGCAGTATGGTGAAACGCCCTATACATTCCGCAAGCGCCGCCACGAAGTCGAGCGGTTTGACTGGCATCACGAGCGAGTTGGCTTTGATCCAGAACTGTAATTGATGCCGCGGCGCGGTTAATCCCGGTCGCGGCTCGTAATCGCCATCTGTAAGTGTCAGAGTTCGCCAAACGCCTGTATTTCAATCAGATAGTCTGGGGCTGCCAACTGAGCCCCAACACAGGCTCGTGCGGGCGGCTGCTCACCCACCCAGGCATCGTAAACCGCGTTCATCGCTTCGAAATTCGACATGTCGGATAGCCAGATCTGGATCCGGGTGATGTTTTCTTTCCCGGCGCCCACTTGGCTGAGCCATTGTTCGAGTTGAGTGAGGACGCATTGGGTTTGCTCGCTGATACCGCGCTTTGAGAGGTCGGCCACAATGCCCGAGGTCTCTATGCGCCCCTTGACCACTACCACTTGACTGGCACGTGGACCTGGATTGATCCGCTCGATCATGGCGAGCTCCTTTAGAAGAGAACGTAGGTTTTACGCAGGGGTTCACGGATGTCCCAGATGCCTTCACAGTTCTCCGGGAACAGCACTGCGTCACCTGCGCGTAGTTCTACCGGTTCGCCGTTGTCTGGGGTAAAAATGCACCAGCCGCTGACAATGTGACTGAATTCTCGGTTCTTCAAATGGCGGCGGAATACACCAACGCTGCTTTCCCAGACCCCAACACTGGCCCCTACGGCGTCATCTGTTTGTGCTTGGCCGGTGGCCGCATGAGCAATGGGTTCACCCATCGGAAGTTTGGCCGGTGCAGTTTCACCCAGCGGGGACTCAATCGCGTTTCTAACAACAGTCAGTACGTGGCTCATCAGTAACTCCTTGGTTTTACAATTGACGGAGGGCGAATCATCAATAGCTGGCTCGGGTATTGCCGCTTAGAGACGATGCTTGTTGCAGGTCGAGCGTGCTTGTTTCAGGGGCCAGCCACCACGAGATCAAGGCGCCGAACAGCGATATGAGTGCGGCGGCGAACATGGTGTTGGCAATACCGAGCGAGGTAAGAGAGATTGGAATCAGGTAGGTGCCTACTGCTGCGCCGATGCGTGACAACGATGTTGCCAATCCCACGGCCGAGGCACGGATTTCAGTGGGGAACAGTTCATTGGGGTAGACATATTCCAGGACTTGCGCACCGCCGATCATGACGGCGTAGGTGCCGAACAGCAGCAGTACTGTTGTCGGGGAGGCATCCGGGAACATGCCAAACAGTAAAAGGGCAATGCCTGACCATAGGAAGCTGTGGATCAGCATCTGCCGGCGCCCCATGCGATTGATCAATTTGGTAGCGACGAAGCAGCCGAGAGTGAACAGGAAGGTGATTGCAATGGAGCCATAACTGGCCCAGTCACCTGTCAGTTTCAGTGCCAGCAGCACTTTCGGTGCAAAGGCATAAATGGCGAACAGCGGAACAATTGCACAGGTCCAGAAGAGCGTAATGAAGGCCATGCGTTTTCCATAACCGGAATGGAAAAGTGACCACACCGAAACAGATCTTTCCTTGGTGGGCTCCGGCAGGTCCGCAATGGAATAAGTCGGGCCGTAGACCTTCTTGATGACAGCGTCGGCTTCGGCAGTCCTGCCCTTGTTCAAAAGCCATCGTGGTGACTCGGGGGTGCCACTGCGAGCAATGAGGAACAATGCCCCTGGTACTACTGCACTCGCCAGAACCCAACGCCAGCCGTCCTCTGTGACGACGCTTAGCAGGAGTTCGCCGACAAGGTAGGCTACGGCTGCACCCGCGAACCACATAAGGACCATGGCCGCCAGAAGTGGGCCGCGGTGCTTACGCGGCAAGAATTCCGCAAGTAGGGAGGTGGCAATGGGATAATCAGCGCCTACTGCGATGCCGATCAATAATCGCCAGGCGAACAATGCCCAGGCAGACTCGACCCAAAACTGTGCGACTGAGAATCCTACGATGGCAATCAGGTCTACGAGGTAGAGTATCTTTCTGCCGTATTTATCAGTGAACCAGCCACCGAGAAATCCACCCAGAAATACCCCGATCAGCGCAGAGGCGGCTATCAGGCCTTCCCAAAATGCCGTGAGTTGAAGTGCCCCGGAAATCTGCACCATGGCAACACCAATGATGCTTAGAACATAGCCGTCGAGGAACGGGCCTCCGGAAGAATAGACTGCCAGTTTACGATGGAACCCGTTAAGCGGGGCATCTTCGACTGAGCGTTTTAAAACAGACATCTTTACTCCTTATTTTTATCGCGCGCACATTATCGCCGGCCGCCTAAGCAGACTTAATGTTGAGTGACGGTGGTGTTGTAAAGGTTGAGCACTTAAGGGCTCAGTGCTGCTTGAAGTGCCGTCGCTTCCGTGCGTTGATCACTATGGCACTAACCGGCTTTGCTCTATATAACGCGGCGGACGAGTCATGTGACTTTTCGGTAGGCAACTTAATATACCTAGGGTCTCATGACTGACAGCCTCGCCTGCGCGTCGCACTGGAGCGCTACCTGATGCGACGGTGTTCAATGATCGTCTGGTGTCTGGGCGCGGGTCAGCAGGGCGTCGAGCACCACCTCGCAGGCCGCGCCCCAAGTCGCGCTGACCGGTTGATGCATAAGCACCGCCAGGCCCTCGGCGGTGAATGTTCCGGGGGTTGCAATCGCTTGGCCCAGGGCCTTGAGTGTGAGTTCGGGTTGTTCGCGCGCGCTGCTCAAGCAGTCCTGGAGATTTCCTAGCACAAGGTCGCGGGCCTGGTTAGCGGGTAGCCCTCGGTCGCACAGCCATTGTTGAAGGTCATGCAGTAAGAAATAGAACCAACCGTTCATGCATGCGGCCACTGTCGCCAACTCGAAGGACGATTCATCCTCCAGTACTACGAGTTTGCCGAGCGGTCCTAGCCATTGCTGGGCCAGGTTGTCCGCAGGGCAGACAACCACTGTGGACTGGTTGAACTGCGCGGCATACGACAACATCACTCGAACACAGCGTGCACCTTCAAAGGCTGTCGAGAGCTGATCGAGACCAATACCTGCCAACAGCGAAACCAAGCATTGACCGGGGCGCAATCGGACCTGCGCAACCAATTCACTCAGGGACTCTGGTCTCACCCCAAGGATGATCAGATCGGCATGATCGACAACTGACTGGTTATCGCTCATTACTTCACAGTCGTAACCACTGGCCAGTGCTTGCGCCCGCTGGGCATTGCGCGGGGAGAGCACGATCCTGCCATCGAAGCCGCTGCGGCGCAGTCCATGCACGACTTTTTCGGTCAACTCACCGACGCCGAGTATTCCCAGGCATTGCATGCAGCCTCCTTAACTTTCCACACCTGCGCGATGTTGACCCCAACGCAGATTCAAATTAACCCCCAGGCTCAAGAAAGGTTCAGGGGGGTTGCGATTTGGGCCTTCAGCATTAAGCAAGAAATCGATCAACTCATCACGTTCACCTGCCAGCCAATTGGCAAGCAGGGTGCCGGTAATCGTGCCGCGCGTTATACCTAGGCCGTTGCAGCAAAGCGCTGCATGAATGTTCGGCGCCAGTGAGCCGAAATGCGACATGTGGTTGCGTGAGAGGCACATGGATCCACCCCAGGTATAGTCGAATGGCATGCCCGATAGCATTGGGAATCGCCGCTCGAAGGATGCTCTGTGCTGACGGCCTGCGCGATCAAGGTAGCGCTGGTGTGCCCTGCCATCAGCGTTGAAGCTGAAGCTGTTACGCACAAGCAGGCGCTGATCGGGAGTGCGCCGTAACGTGCTGCCGAAGGGGTCTGCTGGAATCACCCCCCAGGTCGCTTTACCGCCTAATTGATGTTGCTCATCTTCGGTCAGGGGCCGCGTCATGCTGGCGTAGGTAAAGATGGGGAGCAGTTTGCCTGGCAGGAAGCCAAAGTGAGAGGCGAAGGCGTTGTTGGTGAGCAACAACTGGTCAGCGATGATCTTCCCATTGGCGTGTTTGAGGACTATGTGTTCGCCTTGCTCGATAGCGGTGATAACGGTGTGCTCATAAAGGCTCACATTGCTTGGCAGTGAGTCGGCCAAGCCTTTGGCCAACGCGGCAGGTTGCAAAAGCATCGTTCCAGGTGTGTAGAGCGCTTTTTTGTAGAACGATGTCCCAAGATGATCAGGCAGGTCATGACCCTCGATCATCTCGTAAGGTTGTCCTAGCTTCTCCAGGCCACTACGGTAGGCCTCAAGCACCGACAGGCCCTTGCTCTCCACTGCCGCCTGATATTTGCCATCCGGCCGAAGCTGGCAGTCGATGCCATGGTCCTTGATCTGCTGGGTCAGTATCTCCTGAGCGCGCAGATTGAGCTTGAGGTTCATCCGGGCCGTCGGTAAGGGGCCTATGTAATCGTGCGCACCAATGTCATGCGGCAGATCAATGGCAAAACCTGAGTTGCGCCCAGAGGCTCCGAACCCGACTTCTTGAGCTTCAACGAGGATAATCTCGTCACTTGGGTAGCGCAGTGCCAACTGCCGTGCCGCAGCGAGTCCGGTGAAGCCGGCCCCGAGAACGACCCAACGTGCAGTGCTTGTGCCGCTATGACTAGGCCGAGGGGCGCGCGCGCGGCTCAGGTGGAACCAGCCGCAACCGTTATCATCTGCCGGGGTAGAGGTGCTTCTGTACATGTGCGTCAACTTTTCGGTGTTGTTTTGCACACTATCCCACTCAGTCGGTCCGGGAAATATAACGCGCGGGACGACTCATGGAAGGTTTGGGTACAACACAAGTGGCAAGACACTGTGTGTGATCACCGTGCTTGCTGCCCAAGTCGAGCCAGAGTGAAAAACATGTGCGCAAGGGCTGCATGAGGATGCGACACAGTTGGGGGGCAGAGCATTACGCTACGCTACCTGAGCACCCGTCACCCTGATAAAGCGGTGACGGAGCTTGATCGGGCCGACTCAGTGCGCAGCTGTAGACTGGAACATCTCCAGGTCTGCGCCAAACTCTGCCATCGCATCCAACAGCGCACCGGTAAAATAGGCCAGCGACGCCAGATCGAACAGTATCGTCAACGCAGGCATCTGCTCGTTGCCAACGTTGATCACGATCACATTGATCCGCGCCGCAGAGGTCTGCGCCACGGACCCGTTGGCAAATGCCTCGGCGCGCAGGTCTACCCCGCAAAGTTTGGCCATCACCGCGCTGCAATGTTCCCCTTGCAGCACCAGCCAGGCATGGCTGTCCTGGCGGGGAAGCAGGTAGTTGCGCTGGTCGTCCTGTACCCAGGCGGCTTCTTCAGCGGCCACTCTAGCACCTTGGTCGCTGATACTGCCCAACAGCAAGTACTCGTTGGTCGACAGGCGCGCCACCCAGCCGCCATCGTCCTGGCGCAGTGCCTGGTTAGGGTGTCCTGGCAGGCGGTAACCGCGTGCCTGCAGGTACGCCGCGCTGTCGGCGCCGCGCAAACCGACCCGTGCCAAGTCGGTGAGGTCGGTCAACGTGCAGTTGTGTTGCCCCTCGCCCTGCAACGGCTGAGAGATGAACGCATCTGTCTTGAGGCTGGTCATGGTTCAGAGCTCCTGGCGCAGGTTATCGGGGTCATGGAAGGGCAATTGCACTACCTTGGCATTGACCATCACGCCGCCCTCCACGCGGATCGGGATATGCATGCCAGGGGTGGCCTGGTGAGCGCCGGCATAGGCCAGGCCGATGATCTGCCCCAGGGTCTGCGAGTACTCGCAGGAGGTGACGTTGCCGCTAATGTCAGGGCCGTCGAGCACCAGGTGGCCTTCCAACGGCTGCGGGCTGTCCTTGGGCAGAGAGAAACCGACCAGCTTGCGCTTGAGCGGCTGCGCTTCAAGGATCTCGATCGAGCGTTTGCCGACGAAGAATGGCTTCTTGCGGCCGATCGCCCATTGCATATCGATCTCGGCGGGGTGAGTCATGCCGTCGGTGTCCTGGCTGATGATCACATGGCCTTTCTCCAGTCGCAGCAGGCGCTGAGTTTCGACACCAAACGGGCGGATGCCCAGCCCGGCGCCTGCCTGCATGAGTGCGTCCCACAGCCGCTCGGCATGGCGCGCGGGCACGTGAACTTCGTAGCCCAGTTCACCGACGAAACCGACTCGCAGGATTCGCGCAGGGATGCCAGCAACTGCGCCCAGGCGAGCACCCAGATAGGGGAACGCCTCGGCCGACAGGTCGACTTCGTCACAAACCTTGGCCAGCACCTGGCGTGACAGCGGACCGGCCAGATTTACCGCAGCCAGGGCAGCGGTCACATTGGTGATGTCAACGTCCAGACGCCACTGGGCGTTCCACTTGAGCATCTGTTGGTAGATACGATCAACGCCACTGGTGGTGGCCGTTACGTAGAAATGCTGCTCGGCCAGGCGTGCGCAGACACCATCGTCGATCACCACGCCGTGCTCATTGGTCATCAGCGCATAGCGGGTACGACCGATGGCCAGCTTGGCGAAGCCGAAGGTGTACACCCGCTCGAGCAGTTCGGCAGCGTCGGGGCCACGCACGTCAAGTCCGCCCAGGGTGGAGACATCGATCAGGCCGACCTTTTCGCGCACATGGCGCGCTTCTTGTTGCATGCACTGTTCGCGCTGGTCAGGTTTGCCGTAGTAGGCCGGACGCTGCCATATGCCTGCGGGCATCATCTTCGCACCCGCTTCGAGGTGACGGCGATGCATGGGGGTTTGCCGGTAGGGGTCGAAGGCGCGGCCGGCGACATGCGCCAGTTTCTCTGCCTGGAACGGTGGGCGTGCGGTGGTCACGCCAGTTTCGCTGATGCTGCGGCCGGTGGCCTGCGCTACCAGGCGCGCGGTGGGCAGCGCTGAGTGACGACCTTGGGATGGGCCCATGCCGACGGTGGAAAAGCGCTTGACCAGTTGCACATCGCGGTAGCCGCTGCGGGTAGCATTGACGATGTCGCGAACCTGTAGATCCTCGTCGAAGTCGACGAAATCCTTGCCTTTGGGGTGGGGGAAGATCGGCCAGGGGAAGTTGACCTTGGCCTCGTGGCAGAAGGTCGATCGCGTCGGTGCAGGCAAGTCCAGGGCTTGCAGCGCTTCGGCAGCGCTGCGGGTTGCGTCGGCCAGCACATTCTCCAAACGATGTCGGCCGTTCACCGAACCTGCAATATCCAGCCCTGCTGGCAGCTGACTGATGGTGAATTCATCGCGGTTGACGTCATAGGCCAGTTTGCCGCCGGCCTGGCACAGAAGTTGGTAGACCGGCATGTAACCTGCCGACATGCACAGCAAATCGCAGGCCACGCGCAGGCCATGCGGGCCGACCTTGCCCTGGCCGGTAATTGGCCGGATGTCCACGCCATTGACATGACGCATGCCCGCTTCGTGCAGCGCTTCGTACACCGTGCTGCCAAGATGCATGGGGATATCGCGGCGCTTGAGTTCGGCGGCCAGGGCGGCATCGGCCGGCGCTGCACGCATGTCTACCACTGCGGCCACTGCTACGCCTTGTTCCTGCAGGTCGAGGGCGGCTAGGTAGCCGTCATCGTGGCCGGTGAGGATCACTGCGCGCTGTCCCGGTTTGACCGCATACAGTTTCATCAAGCGCTGGGCAGCACTGGTCAGCATGACTCCGGGCAGATCGTTGTTGCGAAACACCACCGGCTGATCGAACGAGCCCGCTGCAACCAGGCAGCGCGTGGCTCGCACCTTGTACATGCGCTTGTGCTGGATCACTGGAAGGTAATTGTCGGTGAACCAGCCATTGCAAGTGGCTTGGAGCAGGACTTGGATGTTCGGGTGGCGATCGATGGCGCTTAGCAGTTCCTGGCGCAGGCTGGCTGCGCGGGTACCAGCGATATCGAAACGGGCATAGGTAAGTGAGCCGCCCAGGACTGGCTGCTGCTCGATCAGCAGCACCTTGGCTCCCGCGTTGGCCGCATCCAGCGCGGCGCGCAAGCCGGCCGGGCCTGCCCCGATAATCGCCACATCAACGAAAAGATAGGCCTTGTCGTAATATTGCGGCTTGAATTTGAGATCCAGCACGCCCAGGCCGGCCTTCTTGCGGATCAAGGGCTCCCAGACTTTCCACATGCCCTTGGGCTTGTAGAAGGAGCGGTAGTAGAAACCGACCGGCATGAACCGCGAGAACTTGCCCAGGTAGGCGTCGCGGTCTTGCTCCAGGCTGCCGTTGAAGTTTTGCCCTTCAACCACCAGGCCATCGCGGGCACCCTCGAGATCGGCCAGCACATTGGGCTCGTCGGGCAATTGCACCAGCGTGTTGGCATCTTGTCCGGCCATGCTCAATGGGCCGCGCGGACGGTGGTATTTGAATGAACGCGACAGTAGCCAGCGACCATTGCCGAGCAAGGCACTGGCAATGGTGTCACCAGCAAAGCCGTGGCAGGGCTGGCCATCGAAGTTGAAGCGCAGGGGCCGCTCGCGGTCGATCAGCAGACCCATGGGCGCGGGAAGGCGAGTAAGGCTGTTCATCCAGCGATCTCCGGAGTGGCGGCAGTAGTGAAGTCGACGCGACGGTCGAACAGTTCTTTGGGGTCGAAGGTTCGCAGTACCTGGTCGCTAACGGTGTGACGCTCGGCCAAAAACCAATAGCTTGAGGCGTTGTGCAACCACCACTCGATGACCAGGCCAGCTTGGTTGTCGCTGTTGAACACATAGTCGGCCCATTCGGCATCACTGCAGCTGGCCGGGTCGGGCATGTGCTTGAACTCACCCCCGTATGAGAACTCACTGATGTTTCGTGGGCCGTTCAAGGGGCAGGTCAGGATCTTCATCGTTTCGTGCTCCTAGTGGCTGGCCGCAGTGGCGCCCATTTCGTTGACTTGCTGAAAGCGACTGAAGCGTTCCAGGGCGAATGGCGCGATCATTTCTGGCACCTTGCCGCCGCTGGCAACCAGCTCAGCCATGGTCTTGCCGCAGATAGGGGTTGCCTTGAAACCCCAAGTCCCCCAGCCGGCGTCCAGGTAGTAGTTCTCGACCGGCGACAGGCCCATAATCGGGCTGTAGTCAGGGGTCATGTCGGTGCTCCCGGCCCACTGTCGCATCAGCTTGGCGTTGGCCATGAACGGGAACATCTCGATGGCGTGGGCCAACAGGCTTTCCTTGAGGTCCAGGGTGGAGCGCGTGTTGTACAGCGGGTAGGGATCGGAGCCGCCGCCGAAGACGATCTCTCCGCGGCTGGTTTGCTGCACGTAGCAGTGCAGGGCGGAGGAACTGACCAGCGGATCGAGGAACGGTTTGAATGGCTGGGTGACCATGGCCTGCAGCGGGTAGGTGTGGATCGGTGCGCGGATGCCAGCCTTGGCCATCAACAGCGAACTGGCACCGGCTACCGCCTGGACCACACAGCCGCACTGCACGGTGCCGCGGTTAGTCTTGACCGCGTCGATACGACCGTTGCGTATCACCAGGTCCTGCACCTCAGTGAGCTGATGAATCTCAACACCACGCTTGGCTGCCTGCTTGGCGTAGCCCCAGGCCACTGCATCGTGGCGCGCGGTTGCACCATCGATGTGCCACAGCCCAGCCAGCACCGGCAGGTGGCCGGGGTCAAGGTTCAGGCTTGGTACCAGCTCGCGGATCTGCTGGCGGTCGATCATCTCGGTACGTCCGCCGAAATGCTTGTTGACCTCGGCACGCTGGCGGAAGGCGCGAACGGTGGCGTCGGTGTGGGCCAGGGTCAGCTGGCCACGCTCGGAGTACATGATGTTGAAGTCGAACTCGTTGGACAGGTTCTGGAACAATCGCACCGATTCGGCATAGAAGCGCACGCCCTCGGAAGTGAGGTAGTTGGAGCGGATCACAGCGGTATTGCGCGCAGTGTTGCCGCCACCTAGATAAGCCTTCTCCAGCACTGCGACATTGCTGATGCCGTGGTATTTGGCCAGGTAGTAGGCGATCGCTAACCCGTGACCGCCGCCGCCGATGATCACCACGTCATAGCGCGGCTTGAGTTCGCAGGGTGGCGGCAGGTCGACCTCCACCGGATAGTCGGCGCTCAGGCCGTATTTCAGTAGAGCGAAAGGCATGCGGTGCGCTCCTGTAAGGCGGCCTGTTGCTGCAGGTCGAGGGCGAGCAGGGTGTTTTTCATCAGGTAGGCGATGGTCATCGGGCCTACGCCACCAGGTACCGGGGTGATGGCCGCAACCTGGGGCAATGCAGCGGCAAAATCGACGTCTCCAACCAAGCGGCTGCTACCGTTTTCCTCTATTCGGTTGATACCCACGTCGATCACCACTGCACCGGGCTTGAGCCAGTCGGCGCCGATTAAATGTGGCTTACCGACAGCGGCCACGACGATGTCGGCCTGGCGGCACAACGCCGGTAGATCGTGACTGCGTGAGTGCACCATCGTCACCGTGCAATCGGCTTGCAGTAGCAGGGCAGCCATGGGCTTGCCGACAATGTTCGAGCGTCCCACAACTACAGCGTGCTTGCCGCGCAGTTCGCCGCAGGCATCGCGCAGCAGGCGCATACAGCCACTAGGGGTGCAGGGTGTGAGCACATCGCGGCCCTGGGCCAGACCACCGACGTTCTCGCTATGGAAACCGTCCACGTCCTTGAGCGGGCTGATGGCCTGCAGGACGCGGTGTTCGTTGATAGTGGCGGGCAAGGGCAACTGCACGAGAATACCGTTGACATCTGGGTCACGGTTGAGCCGGTCGACCAGAGTCAGCAGCTCGCCCTCGGTGGTATCGGCGGGCAGGCGATGCTCCAAGGAGCGGATGCCAACTTCATCAGCGCGCAGCACTTTGTTGCGCACGTATACCTGGCTGGCGGCGTCGGCGCCTACCAGCACTACGGCCAGACCCGGTTGTACGCCACCCTGGCGCAAGGTTTGCACCTGCTCTCGGACCTCGGCCAGCACTCGCGAAGCGGTGGCCTTGCCGTCGATCAGCTTGACGCTGGGGATGCTGTTCATTTGAAGATCACCGTGCGGTCGTGGTTCAGGAACACTCGGTGCTCCAGGTGGTACTTGACCGCGCGGGACAGGGCAATCGTCTCGGTGTCACGGCCGATGGCAACCAGATCTTCGGGGTTGTAGGCGTGGTCCACGCGCTGTACTTCCTGCTCGATGATCGGGCCTTCATCAAGGTCGCTGGTGACGTAATGGGCAGTGGCGCCGATCAGCTTGACGCCACGTTGGTAGGCCTGGTGGTAAGGCTTGGCGCCCTTGAAGCCTGGCAGGAAGGAGTGGTGGATGTTGATTGCTTTACCGCTGAGCTGGCGGCACAGGTCGTCGGAAAGAATTTGCATGTAGCGCGCCAGCACTACGAGTTCCGTGCCGCTCTCTTCGACGATGCGCATAAGAGCGGCTTCCTGGGTCGTCTTGCTCTCCTTGGTCACCGGCAGGTAGACGAAGCGGATGCCCTGGCGCTCGGCCATGGGCCGCAGGTCAAGGTGGTTGGACACCACCGCAGTGATCTGCATGTCCAGTTCGCCTTTGGCGTGGCGGTAGAGCAGGTCGGCGAGGCAGTGGTCGAATTTGCTCACCATCAGCAGCACGCGCATCGGCCGGGCGCTGCTGTGCAGGCTCCAATCCATGTCGAAGTGTTGAGCCACGTCGGTGAAGCCAGCTTCCAGTTGATCAGTAGCACCGTTGACGCCGGTGTTGTAACGGAAAACAGCGCGCATGAAGAATCGGCCGTTGTCCTCGTCGTCGAATTGCGCCATTTCGCTGATGTAGCAACCTTGCTCGGCCAGATAGGTGGTCACCGCAGCGACGATGCCAGACACCGCCGGGCAACTTACGCGAAGGATGAAGTGGTCGGGTGCGGGGTGCATGGTCGGGTCCTCGTGATAGTGGGGCAGGTCGGGGCACAAGGGCGAAAAGAAAAACGCTGAGATGGCACTTTTTTCTTGGTAGGAATATAAATTTCCTTTTGCGGTTTTATAGGCGAAGTGAGGCCGCAGGTCTATACCTGGTAGGAATTTTTTTATCCTAGTAAGAAATTAATCGGGTCGACTTGTCCCTGGAGTCGCATCAACGGATGCTCATGCAGGGACAGCTGAGGCGAGCGGGCACTATCACTCAGTGCCGTAGTTGATGATCGACAGCAAACGGATTGGCACCTGCACTAGCTCTTCTGGCCCATGCGGCGTCTCGCCATCGAATGTCAGGCTGTCGCCGGCCTGCATTCTGTACAGCTGGTTGCCGTGCCGATACACCAATTCCCCATCAAGCAGATGAAGAAATTCGGTCCCCGGATGAGAGAAGGTGGGGAACTCTTCACTGGCATCATCCATGCTCACCATGTACGCCTCGAAGTGCTTCTTCGGCCCGCGGGCATGGTTGAGCAGATGATAGGTATGACCCTTCTCGGTTCCGCGGCGAACCACCTCCAGCCCCTCACCACCCTTGACCAGCAAGGCATTGCCATCGGGCTGATCATATTGCGCGAACAGCTTGGACATCGGCATTCCCAGCACATCACACAGCCTGCTCAAGGTATCCAGGCTGGTGGAAACCTGCGCATTTTCTATCTTGCTCAGCATGCCCTGGCTGATCCCCGCGATCCGCGCCACATCAGCCAGTTTCAAGGCTTGGGCTTGGCGCTGACGCTTGATCTGCAAGCCTAGGAACTGCTCCAGACGCAGACGTGGTTCGGTCTCGTTCGACATGAAAGCTCCTGCACGGTTTCAGTTCAAGAATAATTATTTCGCACCTGGAAAGTGCAAGGGCGACTGCGCTGGCCGCTTACTTTCCTCAGGTGAATACAAGTTTCCCATATATACAGAGGTAAGCGCTATTTCCGGTGATTGATCAACGGGTCGTAAGAAGTTGGCAAGGCTGTTGCATTCCTGTGGTGAAAGTAAGTTTCCTAACTGGAAATACCCAGCGGATCAACCTTGCTGTGCCCTTACCCAGGAGTGATCAATCCATGTTGCCAGCAGAAACCCAGCGCATCCTCGACCAGTTCGGCATCAAGTACGTGCTGGCGCAATTCGTCGATATCCATGGCTCGGCGAAGACCAAATCGGTGCCAGTATCGGGCCTCAAGATGGTAGCCGAGGAGGGCGCCGGTTTTGCCGGGTTTGCCATCTGCGGCATGGGCATGGAACCACACGGTCCGGACTTTATGGCCCGCGGCGATCTCGCCACGCTGACCCCGGTACCTTGGCAGCCAGGCTACGGCCGCGTGGTGTGTGTCGGTCATGTCAACGGTAAGCCTTGGCCCTATGACACCCGCCACGTCTTGCAGCAGCAGGTGCAGCGCTTGGCCGACAAGGGCTGGACGCTCAATACCGGACTTGAACCCGAGTTCAGCCTGTTCCGCCGTGACGAGCACGGCAAACTGCAACTGGTGGATGCCTCCGACAACCTCGACAAGCCCTGCTACGACTACAAAGGGCTGTCGCGTTCGCGACTGTTCCTGGAGCGCTTGACCGAAGCCTTGCAGCCGGTTGGCTTCGACATCTACCAGATCGACCACGAGGACGCCAACGGACAATTCGAGATCAACTACACCTTCAGTGATGCCATGGAGTCGGCTGATCGCTTCACCTTCTTCCGCATGGCCGCCGGTGAAATCGCCAACGACCTGGGCATGATCTGCTCGTTCATGCCCAAGCCCGATCCTAAGCGCGCTGGCAATGGTATGCACTTCCACTTGTCGCTGGCCAGTGCCACCAACAAGAACCTTTTTCACGACGCCAGCGATAGCAGCGGTATGGGGCTGTCGAAGCTCGCCTACCACTTTGCCGCCGGGCTGATGGCCCACGGTCCTGCGCTGTGTGCCTTTGCGGCGCCCACCGTCAATTCGTACAAGCGTCTGGTAGTGGGACGTTCTTTGTCGGGCTCGACCTGGGCACCGGCCTTTGTTGCCTGGGGGGCCAACAACCGTTCAGCGATGGTTCGCATCCCTTATGGCCGCCTGGAGTTCCGCCTGCCGGACGCCGGTTGCAACCCCTATCTGGTTACCGCGGCAATCATCGCCGCAGGTCTCGATGGCATCGACCGCCAGCTGGAGCCTGGTGAGATGTGCAACGAGAACCTCTACAACCTGAGCCTGGAAGAAATTGCTGCACGCGGCATCAAGACGCTGCCGCAGTCACTCAAGGAGGCCGCCGACGCGCTGGTGGCCGACCCGCTGTTCCGCGAGGTGCTCGGTGCTGAGATCGTAGACGAGTTCATCAAGCTCAAGCGTATGGAGTGGGTGGAGTACAGCCGCCACGTCTCGGACTGGGAAATCCAGCGCTACACCGAATTCTTCTGATCCCCATCCCCTGGGAGGGCGCACATCCTGGCGTCCACCCACTGCCTCGTAAGGAGTATGACCATGTGTGGAATTGTAGGTCTGTATCTTAAGAAGCCGGAGCTGGAAGCCCAGCTAGGCAAGCTGTTCGAACCCATGCTTGAAGCCATGACCGACCGTGGTCCGGACAGTGCCGGCTTTGCCATCTATGGCGACGAAGTGGCCGATGGCTGGGTCAAATTGACTCTGCAGGCCGCCAGCTCGGACTATCCCTGGACCGACCTCATGGGCCAGTTGGAAGGGCAACTGGGCTGCTCGCTGGACTGGTTTCAAAACGCCAGCGCCGCTGTGCTGAAGGTGCACACCAGCGAAGCTGCGGTCCGTGCGGCCTTGACCGAGCTGGCCCCCGCGGTGCGCGTAATGAGCGCCGGGCAGAGCATTGAAATTCTCAAGGGCATGGGCCTGCCGGCGGAGATCTCCAGCCGCTTCGGCCTTGCTGGTATGAAAGGCAGCCACATCATTGGCCATACCCGCATGGCCACTGAAAGCGCAGTGACCATGGAAGGTAGCCATCCGTTCTCTACCGGTGCCGACCTGTGCTTGGTGCACAACGGCTCGCTGTCCAACCACTTCCGTCTGCGCCAGGAACTCAAGCGCGAAGGCATCAGCTTTGAAACCGACAACGATACCGAGGTCGCGGCCGGCTACCTGACTTGGCGCCTGCAGCAGGGTGACAGCCTGGCCCAGGCCCTGGATGGTGCGCTGGAGGACTTGGATGGCTTCTTCACCTTCGCCATCGGTACCCGCAACGGCTTTGCCGTGATCCGCGACCCGATCGCCTGCAAGCCTGCGGTGCTGGCCGAGACTGACGACTACGTTGCCATGGCCTCCGAGTACCAGGCCTTGGCCAGCCTGCCGGGCATCGACAAGGCCAAGGTGTGGGAGCCGGCGCCGGCCACCTTGTACGTCTGGGAGCGCGAAAGCGCCTGAGCCTTCCACCGAATCACTGGAGACATTCATGAAGACGATCGACCTTTCCAGCGCCTCGGTGCGCGAACTCAATCAGGCCCTGCACGGCGAGCTGCAGGACCGCGAATGGCGGGTTAGCCGCCCGGACGGCAAGCACAATCTCGCTGTAGGCATCAGCCAGGCAGTCTCGGTGGATATCGACGGTCACGCCGGCTACTACTGCGCCGGCATGAACCAGCGAGCCAGCATCACTGTGCACGGCAACGTAGGGGTAGGGGTGGCTGAGAACATGATGTCCGGCTCGGTACGGATCAAGGGCAGCGCTTCCCAAGCCGCTGGCGCTACCGCCCATGGTGGGCTGCTGGTCATCGAAGGTGACGCTGGCGCGCGTTGCGGCATTTCGATGAAGGGCGTGGACATCGTGGTAGGCGGCAGCATCGGTCACATGAGCTGCTTCATGGGCCAAGCCGGGCGTCTGGTGGTGTGCGGCGACGCTGGCGACGCACTGGGAGATTCGCTTTACGAGGTACGTATCTACGTCAAGGGCTCGGTGCAGTCGTTGGGGTCGGACTGCATCGAAAAAGAGATGCGTGCAGAGCACTTGCAAGAGTTGCAGGAATTGCTTAACAAGGCCGGCCTCGAGCACAAGGCGGCCGATTTCAAACGCTACGGCTCGGCCCGTGAGCTCTACAACTTCAAAGTCGACAACGCCAGCGCGTACTGAGTCAGGAGAAACCCCATGAGCGAACAATTCCCCCCAGTTCTGCGTGAGTCGGCCACCTTCGATCGCCTGACCATCCAGGAAATCCAGCGCGCCGCTGAGACCGGCATCTACGATATTCGTGGAGGGGGTACCAAGCGTCGCGTGCCGCACTTCGACGACCTGCTGCTGCTGGGTGCTAGCGTCTCGCGCTATCCGCTGGAAGGTTATCGCGAAAAATGTGGCACCGATGTGGTGCTTGGTACCCGCTTTGCCAAGAAGCCGATCCACCTGAAGATCCCGGTGACTATTGCCGGCATGAGCTTCGGGGCGCTGTCGGCCAATGCCAAGGAAGCCCTGGGCCGTGGTGCGACCATTGCCGGCACCAGCACCACAACCGGCGATGGTGGCATGACTCCGGAGGAGCGCGGCCAGTCGCAGCACTTGGTTTACCAGTACCTGCCTTCGCGCTACGGCATGAACCCGGACGACTTGCGCAAAGCCGATGCCATCGAAATCGTTCTGGGGCAGGGTGCCAAACCGGGCGGCGGCGGTATGTTGCTGGGCATGAAAGTCACCGAGCGGGTAGCCGGCATGCGCACCTTGCCGGTCGGCGTTGACCAGCGCAGCGCCTGCCGACACCCGGACTGGACCGGACCAGACGACCTGGCGATCAAAATTGCCGAGTTGCGCGAAATTACTGACTGGGAAAAACCGATCTACGTAAAGATCGGCGCCAGCCGCCCGTACTACGACGTCAAGCTCGCGGTGAAGGCCGGGGCCGATGTGATCGTGCTCGACGGTATGCAGGGCGGCACTGCGGCGACTCAAGAAGTGTTCATCGAGCACGTCGGCATCCCAATCCTGCCTGCGATCCCGCAAGCCGTGCAGGCGCTTCAGGAAATGGGTATGCATCGTAAGGTGCAGTTGATTGTCTCCGGAGGCATTCGTAATGGTGCGGATGTAGCCAAGGCCATGGCGCTGGGTGCAGACGCCGTGGCTATCGGCACTGCTGCGCTGATCGCCCTGGGCGACAACCACCCTCGCTTAGATGCGCAGTTGAAGGAAATTGGCTCGGCTGCTGGCTTCTATGACGATTGGCAAAACGGCCGCGACCCTGCCGGCATCACCACCCAGGCCCCGGAGCTGGCCAAACGGCTGAATCCGGAAGAGGCCGGCCGCCGACTGGCCAACTACCTGCGGGTGCTGGTCCTGGAGGCGCAGACGATGGCTCGCGCTTGCGGCAAGTCGCACCTGCACAACCTCGACCCCGAGGACCTGGTGGCGTTGACCGTCGAATCTGCAGCGATGGCACGAGTGCCGCTGGCGGGCACCGCCTGGGTGCCGGGTCAGACCCAGTATTGATCCACCCCGACACCGCCGGCCTGCAAGCCGGCGGTTTTCATTTGCACAGGAGTGATTCCATGAAGCTTGTCCTTGCTGTTGTGCTGTTCGCGTTAATGCCGCTGGCCCACGCTTCCGACACCGCCCTGGATACGGGCAACACCGCTTGGATGATCTGCGCGGCGATGTTCGTATTGATGATGTGCATTCCTGGCCTGGCGCTGTTCTACGGAGGCATGGTGCGGGCCAAGAATTTGCTTTCAGTCTTCACCCAGCTGTTCGCTGTGGCCGGTGTCATCGGCATCCTTTGGGTGCTGTTCGGCTACAGCTTGGTGGTGAGCACGCATGGAATGGTCGAAGGCCAATTGACCCTCAACAGCTTTATCGGCGGACTGGACAAGGCGCTTATGCTCGACATCGGTCACGACAGCTTGGTGGGCAGCATACCGGAGTGGGTGTTCGCCGTGTTCCAGTTAACGTTCGCTATCATCACCCCGGCACTGATCGCCGGTGGCTTCGCGGAACGTATGAAGTTCAGCGCCTCGCTGCTGTTCATGGGCGCCTGGTTCGTGCTGGTGTATGCGCCGATTGCGCATATGGTCTGGGGTGGGCCAGGGGCGCTGATGGTGAACTGGGGTGTACTCGACTTTGCCGGCGGTACCGCAGTGCATATCAACTCTGGTGTGGCTGCGCTGGCAGCTGCGTTGGTGCTGGGCAAGCGCAAAGGTTATCCGCAAGTGGCCATGCCACCGCACAACCTTGGTTTCACCTTGATCGGGGCGGGAATGCTTTGGGTTGGCTGGTTCGGATTTAACGTCGGCTCCGGGCTTGCCGCCAATGAAGGCGCAGGGGTGGTGATGTTGGCAACCATGGTTGCCGCATGTGCCGGTATTGTCGGCTGGTTGCTAACCGAACAGATCATGCATGGCCGACCCACGGCGCTGGGCGCAGCATCGGGTGCGTTGGCCGGCTTGGTCGGTATTACCCCTGCGTGCGCATTTGTCGGGCCGTTAGGTGCGTTGGTAATTGGCTCGCTCACTGGCGCTATCTGCTTCTTCGCCGTGACCCGCCTCAAGCAAGCACTGGGCTACGATGACAGCCTTGATGTATTTGGCCTGCATGGGGTTGGTGGGATGGTCGGGGCGGTGTTGACCGGGCTGTTTGCCGCACCGGCGTTGGGTGGATATGTAGAAGGCGTTTCGCCGATCGGGCAGGCGCTTGTGCAATTGAAAGGGGTCGCGTTCACGTTCGTTTATTGCTTGCTGGTTAGTCTGGCAATCCTAGGGACGATCAAGCTGACCATCGGCTTGCGTGCAAGCCGCGAAGAAGAGGAGCAGGGGTTGGATCTCTCGGAGCACAATGAGCGGGCATATAATCTATGAACTGAGCGCCAAGGTCACACGCTAGCGACGCTGCTCAGCCGAATACGGCCCAACCATTGCTTTATCGACAGCGGTCACAACCCGGCACTAGCGCGCACTATCGCATAGGCCTGTCGAACCAGGGCATTGACGCTGTTGGCGCGAACCCACAAGTAGTAAGTCACGTCGGGCAATGCTGGCAGGCCATCGCTTTGGCCGAGCACGCGCATGTCAGGCCCGACCATTTCCTGGCTGCGCGCGGTAATCCCCAGACCGGCGCGCACCGCCGCCTTGACACCAATCAGGTTGGACGCCAGGTACGCCTGGCGCCAGGCGATACCGGCTTGTTCCAGCGCCTCCAGCGCCAGCTTGCGGTACAGGCTGGGTTCGTCGACCAGCACCAGTGGCAGGGGCTCCCCAGGCAGGTGTTGATACTGCGCCGCACATACCCACCAAACTGGAGAGGTACGCAGCGCAAAACCTTCCAGGCCGGGCGAGGTACGGGTCGAGACAATCATATCCACCTTGCCGCGCTGCAAGTCTTCCATCAGGAATGGGCTACGGCCAACGTCGATCTCCAGGCGCAGGTTGGGTGCCGAGCGGGCGATGTGGCTGAGCAGAGGCGGCAGGATGGTGTCGGCGATATCGTGGGGCGAGCCGATCCGCAGCACCCCGCTGGGACCATCCTGGCGAAGGCCAGCGAGGGCCTCGTCATTGAGCGCGAGCATCTGCCGGGCGTGGCGCAGTAGCTGGCGACCTGCGTCGGTCAAAGACTTGTGACGGCCCTGCTTGCGCAACAACGGCACACCCACCTGTTGCTCCAGGCGCTGCATGTGTTGGGTCACCGACGCCTGTGTGCGGCCCAGGTGGCGACCGGCCTCGGCGAAGCTGGAATGATCGGCGATGGCGACGAAGGTGCGGAGCAGGTCGAGATCAAGGGCGCTCATGGGGCAGGCCAGGGAAATGAATAGGGTCGGGTAGTGCTCAGGCTTTTACATTAATCATGCCGGATTAAAGATAATGAATCTTTATCTATGGGTCGATGGTTTATCAAGCTAAAACGGCTACTTGCTAGATATTTCGGGGCTTATATCTTTTTCTGCATGTGCGAGAACATGCAGAGTTATAACGATAGTCAATATTTGAATTTCCCCTCGCTCCTGCAACTTTCTAGGATGCGCCCTCAATGGCCGGGCGTTCCGGCTGCCGGGATGAGGAACCCTTACCATGACGTTGTTCACCGTTGCCCGTCGCGGGCTGTTCGTATCGGTGCTGGCCACCGCCACCCTGGCCGCCAGCGGCTTGGCCCAGGCGGATGCCACCCTGGACAAGATCGAGCAACGTCATAGGTTGGCCGTAGGCGTGGTGCTGTCCGGCGGGCCGTTCGGTGCCATCGACCCCGCCACCCGCGAACCGATCGGTTTCAGCGTCGACTTGGCGCGTGATTTGGCCCGCCAGCTAGGCGTGGCTGTCGATTTGGTCGCTGTGCAGCCTGCTAACCGCGTGCAGTTTTTGCAGCAGGGCAAGGTCGACCTGCTTATCGCCAACATGGAGTGGACCCCCGAACGCGACAAGCTGCTGGGTCATGTACCCACGCCATTCTATCGGGTGGGCGGCACCGCAGCGTTGGCCAAGGACAGCCCGATCAAGACCTGGGCCGAGCTCAAGGGGCAGCCGGTGTGCACCTCCCAGGGCAGTAGCTACACCCAGGCGCTGGTTGACCTCGGTGCCGATCTGAAGGCATTCAAAACGTCTGCCGAATCACTGCTGGCTCTTCGCGGCAACAGCTGCGTGGCCGCAGTGCATGATGCCACCTTGATCAACCCGCTGCTGGCCAAGGGAGGCGAGTGGAGCGGCTACCGCGCCCTGGCTCCCGAGCTCAACCCGGCGCCATCGGTGATATGGACGCGCCGAGGCGAGAGCGACACCCAGCAACGCCTGGACCCGTTCGTCAAGCAATGGCACCGCAGCGGCTGGCTGATTGAGCGTGAGCAGGCCAACCACATCACCCCGGCGTCGCCTGCGCTGGTGGAACTGCGCGCCAAGCTGCAGGGCGAAGGCGCTTGATGAGTACTGTTTTGCACGGGCTGGTCGGGCAGCTAGGGCAGGTTGGCCTGGATTACAGCTTCTTATTCGACGCCTACGCCAGCAGCAAGCTGCTCGAAGGAGCGCTGACCACCGTCTGGTTGTGCCTGTTCAGCATGGTCGGCAGCCTGCTGGTCGGCATGGTGCTGGCGGCAGCGCTCACTTCAGGACGGTACTGGCTGGCCTGGCCGGCACGGGCTTTTGTCGAGGTCACGCGTAACACGCCGACGTTGGTGCAGTTGTACTGCGCGTTCCTGGTGCTGAACATGTTGATCAACCAGAGCCTGGGCAATGCCAATCCCATGACACCCTTCGCCTGGGTGGTGCTGGTCATTTCCCTGCACAAGGGAGCGTTTCACGCCGAAGCATTGCGCGCCGGGATCGAAGCGGTGCCCGCCGTCACGCTGGAAGCAGCCAGCTCCCTGGCATTGAGCCGGCGTCAGCAACTGCTGCAGGTGCAACTGCCGCTGGCCCTGCGCTTTGCCTTGCCGGCACTGGTCAACAACCTGATCGACCTGGTGAAGATGACAGCCGTGGCGTCAGCGATTGCCGTCAACGACATCACCTACGCCTCGATTATGATCTGGACTCAAGGTGACAACGTCATCGAGCTGATGATCCTGATCCTGGCCTTCTACGGCCTGCTCAGCTTCGGCGTCAATTGTATGGGTCGCGTCCTGGAAGCGCGCCTGAGGATGCCCGGCTATGGCCATTGAAAATCTTGCCACGCTCTGGCACTGGTCGCCGACCCTGGGCGTAGGTCTTTTGCAAAATATCAAGATCAGCGTAGGCGCCATTGGCCTGGGCACGCTGCTGGGGTTGCTGGTGGGCATGCTTTTGTTGTCGCCGCTAGCGCCTTTGCGCGGCGTGGCATGGCTATGGGTGCAGGTGTTTCGCAATGCGCCGTGGCTGGTGCTGATCTACTTCACCTCGTACGTGTTCCCTTTCGATATCCAGGTTGCCGGCTCCTGGCTGACCTTTCCCGACTGGCTGAAGGTGACGATCGGCCTGGCACTGCCGGCCAGTGCCAACGTTGCTGAAATCTTCCGAGGTGCTGTTGCGTCGATCCCGGGTACCCAATGGGAAGCTGCGCGGTCACTGGCGCTAAGTCGCGCGCAGATCTTACGCATGATCATTTTGCCGCAGTGCCTACAGCGCATGCTGCCACCGTGGATGAACCTGTACGCGGTGGTGACCATGGGCACCGCACTGGCCTCACTGGTGGGCGTGCACGACCTGATCGACAGCGCGCAGATCGCCGCCAACACCGTCAACCGCAGCGGTTTTACCGTACTGGTGTACTTCAGCGTACTGGCACTGTTCTTTAGCTACTGTTACCCGATTGCCCGCCTGACCCAACGCTTGGAGCGCCGCTATGCCTTCTGAACCCTTGATCCAGCTGCGCGAAGTACACCTGGCATTTGCCGACAACCCAGTGCTGCGCGGTATCGAACTTCAGGTACAGGCCGGTCAGGCGGTTTCGATCATCGGCCCCTCTGGCTCTGGCAAGTCGACCATTCTGCGCTGCATGACCGGCTTGCTGCGGCCACAGCGTGGCAGCATCCGCATTGGCGATACCCAGGTCGAGCAGTTACATGCAGAGAAAGAGCTGATTGCCTTGCGCAAACAGGTTGGCTTTGTCTTTCAGCAGTACAACCTGTTTCCGCATCTGAGCGTGTTGGACAATTTGCTGGTCGCCCCGACCAAGGTGCTGGGCCGCAACCGTGACGAAGCCCGTGACCAGGCCTTGGTATTGCTCGACAAGGTACGCTTGGGCCACAAGGCCGCTGCTTTTCCGGGCGAACTGTCGGGTGGGCAGCAGCAGCGCGTGGCCATCGCCCGTGCCCTGGCGATGCGGCCCAAACTGATCCTGTTCGATGAAGTGACCTCGGCCCTCGACCCGGAAATGGTCGGCGAAGTGCTGGCGGTGATACGCGAACTGACCGAAGAGGGCATGACCTGCGTGCTGGTCACTCACGAGATGCGCTTCGCCGAGGAGATCAGTGACCAGGTGTATTTCACCGAGCATGGCCGCATCGTCGAGCATGGCAGCGCCGAACAGCTGTTCCGCGCGCCCCAGCACGAGCGCACCCGTGCCTTCCTGCAGCATGCGTTGGGCGAGGGCGGGGATCGCCCGAGCCGTCCGGCGCCCGATGTCTTCAGCAACCTGGGGCGCTACAGCCTCAGCGTGTGATCTGCGCTACCAAAGAAGAGAGCCAAAAAATGTCCCGTGACTCCGTGATTCAGCCGTTTCTGGCGCAAGTGCGCACCATTCATGAGCGTGGCGTTGACCGCGCTGCGTTGCAGCAGATCGTTCTTTTGCTCGAAGGCCTGGCCGAGCGCCGAGAGCTTTTCAACTTCGAGCACTTCCCGGCGCCTGATGCCGCGACCGGCGACACGCAGTTTCGCTACCGCCTGAACGATGACGGTGAATCGCCAACCCTGTACGTCAACTCGCTGCTGCCGGGCAAGGCGACCCTGCCGCACAACCACGAGACCTGGGCGATCATCGTCGCCATCGAGGGGCAAGAGCTGAACCGGGTATACCGCCGCAAGGATGACGGCAGCCACCCGGCCCGGGCAAGCCTGGTGCTGGAGCGCGAGGTCGTGGTGCAACCGGGGACCTCGGTTGCCTTCCTGGGTGAAGACCTGCATGGCATTTGCGTTGAAGGTGAACGTCCGACTTTGCACTTCCACCTGTACGGTCGGCCGCTTGAGTCGTTGGAGAAGCGCTATGGCGTCAAGGACGATGGCACCGTGGTGAACTACAACAAATCGCAGATGGCGCCTTCGATCCAAGCGTACGAGCTCTGATCGGCAGGGCCTGTACGGGCTTGATCCACACCACCCATGACCACGGACTGTGTCCCATGATCCCCAGCATCACCCCCGCGCTGCTTCATACCTGGCTGTTCGATGGCCAGGAAATCGCTCTGTTCGACCTGCGTGAGCATGGCCAGTATGGCGAAGCCCACCTTTTTTACGCCGTCAACCTGCCTTACAGTCGGTTAGAGATCGAAGCGCTGCGGCTGGCGCCGAACCGGGCGGTACGGGTGGTGGTGTACGACCAGGCGGGCGGCGAGCTGGCTCAGCGCGGTGCCCTGCGGCTGCAAGCCTTGGGCTACGACGCGGTCCACTGGCTTGAGGGCGGAAGTCTGGGCTGGCGAAGTGCAGGCTTTGAACTGTTCGCTGGCGTGCACTTGCCGTCCAAGGCCTTTGGCGAGCTGGTCGAGCATGCCTGCCACACGCCACGCATCAGCGCTTTGGAGCTCGCCCAATGGCAGCGCCAGGGAAAGCCCATGGTGCTGCTTGACGGCCGGCCGTTGGAAGAGTTCGCCAAGATGAACATCCCGGGAGCTACCTGCTGTCCCAATGGTGAGCTGAGCTACCGCTTGGAGGACTTGGTAAGCGATCCGCAGACTCCGGTGGTGATCAACTGTGCTGGGCGTACGCGCAGCATCATCGGTGCCCAGACACTCATAAACCTGGGTATCGACAATCCGGTTTACGCGCTGGAGAACGGAACTCAAGGTTGGTACTTGGTGGACCTGCCTTTGGAGCACGGGGGGAAACTCGCCTACCCGCCGCACAGCGGCAAGGCACTGGCGCAGCAGCGGGAGCGGGCTGCGACACTGGCAAGCAAGGCGGCAGTGCAGTGGGTACAGGCGGAGCAGGTCATTGAATGGCAGCGGGACGCTCGGCGCACGTTGTTCCTGTGTGACGTACGCAGCCCGGAGGAGTTTGCGGTCGGTAGCTTGCCGGGTGCCGAGCATTGCCCTGGAGGGCAACTGATCCAGAGCACCGATCTGTATCTTGGCGTGCGCAAGGCCCGCGTTGTGCTGTTCGACGACGACGGGGTACGCGCGCCAGTGGTGGCCAGTTGGTTGCGGCAGATGGGCCATGAGGCGTATGTGCTCAAGGGCGGGCTGGACAGTGGTCTGGCGCTGCCCGTCAGGCCAGCCTGGACGCTGAGCCTGGCCGAGGCCAGCGCAAGCGAACTTGACGGCGCCTTGTTGATGGATCTGCGCTCAAGCAGTGCCTTTCGCAAGTGCCACCTGCGCGGCGCGCAGTGGGCAATCCGTCCGCATTTGGCAGAGCAAGTCGGCGACGAGCGCCGGCGCTTGGTATTGATCGCCGATGATCCACGGGTTGCCGAGTTGGCGGTCAGTGAACTGCCAGAGGCGCAACGCATGGCCGCGCGGTTGTTCCCCCGGGGTCTGGAGGGCGAGTGGCCGCAGGTTACTGACGACCTTTCGCTGCCTGATGCCGCGTGCATCGACTTTCTGTTCTTCGTGCACGATCGCCATGCTGGCAACAAGGAAGCGGCGCGCCGGTACCTTGCCTGGGAAACCGGGCTTATTGCTCAGATGAACGAGGCCGAGATCGCCAGTTTCGCACCGCTTGTGCAAACCGACCCCGTTGCCACTCGCTTGGTGCACGCTGGCCGAGGCCAGCCAGGGCAGGGCGCCCATGCTGTCAATCCGCCGGTCAGTCGCCTGAGCACGGTGCTGTTCGACAGTGTGGCCGAGCTTCGTGCGGCGAGAGGGCGTCGGGACCAGGAGCGGGTGCTTAGTTACGGTGCCCGGGGTAATCCTACGGCCTTCGCCCTTGAGGACCTTGTCAGCGAGTTGGAGGGCGGCTATCGCACCAAACTGTTCGCCACTGGCCTGCAGGCGATCACCCAGACTTTCTTAGCCTACCTGCGTCCAGGTGATCACCTGTTGATCAGCGACGGTGTCTATGGCCCTGTACGGCGCCTGGCGCGGGAGCTACTGCTGCCGTTTGGCGTGCAGGTGGCGTATTTCGCCGCCGATGGCCAGGGCCTGGAAGCGGCGATGCGGCCGAACACGCGCATGGTCTATAGCGAAAGCCCCAGTTCACTGCTGTACGAACTCAACGACCTGCCGGCCATGGCGGCCTTGTGCAAGCCGCGCGGAATTCTGCTGGCGGTGGATAACACGTGGGGTTCGGGTTATTTGCACCAGCCGCTGGCCCTGGGCGCAGACGTCTCGGTGATGGCGTTGACCAAATACCTTGGCGGGCACAGCGACGTAATGATGGGCAGTGTATGCACCACACGTGAAGCCTTTGCAGCCTTGTCGCGCAGCAGCGACACCTGCGGTTGTACGGTCAGCCCGGACGATGCCTGGCTAGTGCTGCGTGGTGCGCGCAGTCTGGCCAGCCGTATGGCCGTGCACGAACGCCAGTGCCTGGAGATTGCTTCTTGGCTGCAGGGGCACGAGGCGGTGGCACGTGTGTATCACCCGGCGCTACCGGAGCACCCAGGACATGCGCTGTGGCGGCGCGACTTCAAAGGTAGTAATAGCTTGCTCAGCTTCGAGCTGGCCGATACCACGCTGGCGAAGGCGGAAGCGGTCGTTGATGGCCTGCGGCTCTTTGGTATTGGCGCCTCCTGGGGCGGATTCGAGAGCCTGGTGATGCTGGCTGAACTGGGCGAGCGGCAGTTCGCGACGTCTGCCAGGGAGGCCGTGCTGCGGCTGCACATAGGCTTGGAGGATGTCGGCTCGCTGCGGCGAGATTTGGACCAGGCATTACGCAGCTAGCGCGGCTTGCCCAGTAGGCCAGCGCTCTCAGGTTGATGACCAGGAGGCAGGTAACGCCTGGGATCGTACTGAGCATGGCATATCAGGCAAGCGCACAGGTCGGGCCGACTCAAGCAATTGTGTATTGTTCTATGGAAGACCGGCGGAGGCTGTGATAATGCGGGCAATCACAAGGGCCATGTCATGCTGACCATCTCCAATAACGTGCATCTGCCGGATGCCGAAATCGAACTCACGTACATCCGCGCACAAGGCGCGGGTGGGCAGAATGTCAACAAGGTGTCCAGCGCGGTGCACCTGCGCTTCGACATCCCGGCCTCATCGTTGCCCGAGTTCTACAAGGAGCGGCTGCTGGCGCTGCGTGACAGTCGTATCACCGGCG
>Ga0247819_10000279_pt1 | contig 31946 bp, 46 predicted proteins | sample 13C_Xylose_Day6_FD_193428 | JGI IMG/M metagenome (GOLD analysis project Ga0247819, IMG submission 193428) | Soil microbial communities from agricultural site in Penn Yan, New York, United States - 13C_Xylose_Day6 | ecosystem: Environmental > Terrestrial > Soil > Agricultural land | place: USA... | reverse complement strand
CGCGGGGGGGAGCCCCCTCCCGCTCCGACAGGTTTCCGGATCCGCCGTACCGCGGCCGTCGCCGTAACCGAATGTGACCGCCCGAAGGGCCGGAGGTGATCATGGGGAAGCGTGGACCTGCCGGCAAGCCGACCGCGCTGCGCGTGCTGCACGGCGACCGCAAGGACCGGATCAACGACGAGGAGCCGCAGCCGTCCGCCGGCGAGATCGCCCCGCCCGACTGGCTCGGCGACCGCGCCCTGGAGGTCTGGGACGACTACGCCCCCGACCTCGAAGCCAAGCGGGTGCTGACGTCCTGGGACGTCGAGAGCTTCGCCAACTGGTGCGACGCGGTGGCCCGCCGGCGGGACGCGGCCGAGCACGTCGACGCCGACGGCGCCGTCGTCGAGCTTCCGGTCTTCAACAAGAACGGCGATCTCACCGGGCACCGCCTCGGCAAGAACCCCTGGCTGCTCGCCCTGGACGCGGCCGACGCGCAGGCCCGCGCGTACGGCGCGCGTTTCGGCCTGACACCGTCCGACCGCGCAGGCCTGAAGATCCCGAACGAGGGTGACGGACTGGGGGCCGAGCGGCTGCTGTCCTGATCCACCCGCGGAGGCGCCATGTCCCCGGCAGTAACGACACGGCGCCCGGCCCGCAGCAAGGCGGCCACCCGCCCGGGCCGTACGACCAGGCGGCGCGTGCTGCGCGTCGATCACAACAAGCGCTGGCGGCCGCGCTCGCGCCGCGGCGGGACGTGCGGGTACACCCTCGACCGCAAGACCTGCGCGAAGCGCGGCGCGCACTACTGCGAGCCGCGCGCCGACAAGGTCGTCAAGTTCTTCGCCGAGCTGCTCATCCACCCGGCCGGCGCCCTGGCCAACACGAAGTTCGTGCTGGCGCCGTGGCAGGAACACGAGATCATCCGGCCCCTGTTCGGCGAGGTCCACTGGTCCGAGCAGTGGGGCCGGTACGTGCGCCGGTACACCCGGGCCACGGTCGTGATGGCCCGCAAGAACGGCAAGTCGGCGCTGCTGTCCGGCATCGCGCTCTACATGCTGTGCAGCGACGGCGAGGAGTCCGCCGAGGTCTACGGCGCGGCCGCCAACACCCGCCAGGCGGGCAAGGTCTTCGAGCCCGCCACGAAGATGGTGAAGAAGTCGCCGATCCTCGCGAAGCGGCTGAAGCACATCCGCAACGCCCGGCGCCTGGTCGACGAGAAGACGAGCTCGCACTACGAGATCATCCCGGCCGACGCCGACAACGAGCTGGGCCACAGCCCGCACTGCTTCATCCTCGACGAGGTCCTCTCGCAGCCGGATGACTCGCTGTGGAAGGCGATGGTCACAGGCGCCGGCGCGCGCACGCAGCCGCTCATGCTGGCGATCACCACCGAGACCACCGCGCACGCAAGCTTCGGCGCGGACATGATCGACGAGGCCGACCGGGTGATGGAGGACCCGGCCCGGGCACCGCACCACTTCGCGTACGTGCGGAAGATGCCGAAGGACGTCGAGGAGCTCGAACGGCTGTGGCGGCTGTTCCCGGCCCGGCCCGAGCTGCCCGTCTCCATCGACCCGTGGGACGAGCGGAACTGGGCGTGGGCCAATCCCGCGCTCGGCAGCTTCCTGTCCATCCAGGCTCTGCGGGAAGACGCGCTCGAGGCACGCACGGACCGCTCGAAGGAGAACGGCTTCCGGCAGTTCCGGTTGAACCAGCGCGTCTCGCAGGTCTCGCGCTGGATCTCGATGGACCTGTGGAACGCGCGGGTGGGCGAGGTCGCACCGACGCCGGACTGGATCCGCGGCCGCCTGAAGGGCGAGCGCTGCTGGGGCGGCCTGGACCTGTCCAGCAAGCTCGACCTCACCAGCCTCGCCCTGGTCTTCCCCGACGGCTCGGTGCTCTGGCGGTTCTGGCTGCCCGAGTCGGTGATCCCGACGCTCGACGAGCACACCAACGGCCGGATCTCCGAGTGGGTGGCGGACGGATGGATCACCGCCACCGACGGCGACACGATCGACTACGACCGGATCTACGACGACGTCACCGCCGACCACAAGGACTTCCGGATCGTCGACATCACCTACGACAAGTGGTCGGGCGAGCCCGTGCGCCAGGAGATCGTGAAGCGGACCCGGCTGAAGATGGTCGAGTCCGACACCACGTTCCTGCGCATGACCGGGCCCATGCAGGAGTTCATGCGCCGCCTCAAGGCCGCCGACGAGTTCCAGCACTTCGGCAACCCGGTCGCCACGTGGATGGCCGACAACGTCGAGAAGAAGTCCCCGCGCGACGACCCCGACCGGCTGCGCCCGGTCAAGCCCGACCGGGACAAGACCGGCATCCGGATCGACGGCATCCCCGCTGTCCTGTTCGCCCTGGACGGCGCTCTGCGCGGCATGCCCAAGCCGTCCGTCTACGAGAGCCAGGGCATGGCTCTGAACTCCTAGGAGGTGACGGGTGGACCGCTTCGACGTCCTGGTGCTGCTCGGCGTTCTGACGATCGGCACTGGCCTCGGTATGCGCTGGCCGTGGGTGGGCGTGACCACGGCCGGCGTCATCGTCCTGGGCGTCGGCCTGGTCGGCGCGGCCCTCAGCGTGAAGGCGGCCGCCACGCGCGACCTCGTCAAGGCCAAGGGGGGTGAGCGGTAGTGGGCATGGTCCGCTCAGCGATCGAAGCCGTGGCCCGGGCGTCGTCGGGCCCGTTGTCCGGGATCGCCACCCCGGAGCAGTGGGTGGTCGACTGGTTCAGCGGCGGCACCGCCAACTCGAGCGGTGTGCGCGTCGACCAGGAGACCGCGCTGATGTACGCGCCGTTCTTCGCCGGCGTCCGCGTCATCGCCGAGGACCTCGGCCTGCTGCCGTTCTTCCTGTACGAGCGCCTCGCCCGCGGCAAGCGCCGCGCCACCAGCCACCCGCTCTACCCGCTGCTGCACGACGCCCCGAACGACATGATGGGCGCCATGGCCTTCAAGGAGGCCTTGCAGGGCCACGCGATCACCTGGGGCGGAGGCGCCGCCTATATCGTCACCCACCCCCGCACGGGCGTGATCGAGGAACTCTGGCCGCTGCGCCCCGACCGGCTGCACCCCCGGATCCGGTACATGGGCAACGGGCGGGCCGAGCGCTGGTTCCAGTACCTCGACGACGTCAACGGGATCTACGCCAACCTCGCCCCGGGCGAGGTGTTCTACGTCAACGGCCTGGGCTACGACGGGATGCGCGGCTACTCCGTCGTCGAGCTCGCGGCGAACTCCATCGGCCTGGGCCTGGCCACCGAGCACTACGGCGCGAAGATCTTCAGCAACGGGGCGGCCCCGGCGGGCGTCCTGTCGCACCCGGAGAACCTCTCGCCCGAGGCCCGCAAGCGGATGGCCGACGACTGGGACAACATCCACCGGGGCATCGACCGCGCGCACCGCGTGGCAATCCTGGAGGAGGGCGTGCAGTGGCAGGCGGTCGGCCTGCCCAACGATGCGAACCAGTTCCTGGAGACCCGCAAGCTTCAGGTCACCGACATGGCGCGGTGGCTGCGCCTGCCGCCGCACAAGATCGGCGACCTCGACCGGGCCACCTTCAGCAACATCGAAGAGCAGCAGCTCGACTACGTCAGCAGCGCGCTGGCCGCGTGGCTGACGCGGTGGGAACAGGCCGTCCTCACGCAGCTGCTGCTGCCCGAAGAGCGCGAGCGGTACTTCCCCGAGCACCTGGTCGACGCGCTGCTTCGCGGCAACACCGTCGCCCGCTACCAGGCGTACGCGGTCGGGCGCCAGTGGGGCTGGCTGTCGGCGAACGACGTCCGCGACCGGGAGAACATGAACCCGATCGACGGCGGCGACGACTACCTCGTCCCGCTCAACATGGTGCCCGCCGGCCGCGGCGCGCCGGCCCCCGAACGGGCCGCCCTCCAGCGCGCCCGTCTCATCTCCGGCCGCCGCGGCGGCCGGGTACGGGCGAACCTCGCCGAGGCCTGGGCACCGAAGATCGCCGAAGCCGACCTTGAGGTCGCCGACCTCGAGCGAGAAAAAGTCGGCGAGCTCGTCGACGAGCACCTCACCGACGACGGCGGCCGCGGCCACCGCTCGGTGTGGACGTTCGTCAACGCCATCCGTTCCCTGTACGCGGAGGACGGCCCGATCGGCGTGCGGATGACCGCTCTGTGGCTGCCGATCTTCACCGCGTTCGCCGCAGACGTCGCCGTCGACGCGGCCGAGGAGGTCGGCCACGAGGACGACGTGGACCTGTCGACGTGGGCGCACGCCTACGTCCTGGCCCACGTCGGCTACCGGCTGTCCACCTCGTTCGGGCAGTTGCGGAAGATCGCCGAGGACAACGAAGCCGACCGCGACCAGGCCGCCAAAGACGTCGTCGCCCGCCTGGAGAAGTGGCAGGAGGAACGCCCCGAGCAGACCGCGCGGTGGGAGTCCAACCAGCTGCCCAACGCGGCCGCGCGCGAGACGTGGAAAGACGCCGGCGTCACCACCCTGAAGTGGGTCACGCAAGGGTCGAAGCACTGCCCGTACTGCACCAAGCTCGACGGCCGCGAGACCGAGATTGAGACCCCCTTCATCGCCAAGGGCGACGAGGTCGAGGGCGACGAGGACGGCGAAAAGCTCGTCGCCAAGCGGGACACCTTCCACCCGCCCGTGCACGCGGGCTGCAACTGCCAGGTGGTGCCAGTCGTATGAAGCCCCTGATCGAGCCGGGCCGCTGCTCGGCCTGCGGCAGTCCTGCGGAGCGCGGCCGCTCCGGCGTCTGGTGGCACGCCCGCCAGGCCGATTCCTGCGGCCGGAACCCGGCCCGCTTCGAGGCCGACCCGCAGCCCGAGCGGCAACAGGAGTCGCCGCGCAACCGTCAGATCCCACACCCTCCGGAGGACCGATGAAGGGCCAGCGGCACTACATGCGCGGCTACGTGCTGCGCGCCGACGGAAACGACGACACCGGCGACGAGGCCGCGGGCAAGCCGCTGACGATCGTCGCCGCGACCGAGGGCCGCAAGGGCGACGGCCTCAACCTCACGATGAAGGGCGCCGAGCTCGGCCGGTTCGAATCCAACCCCGTGCTCGGCTACGGGCACTCCTACTGGGGCCGCGACGGCCTGCCGATCGGCCGCGCCGACAAGACGTGGGTCGACGGCGAAGCGCTGAAGATGGACCTGCTCTTCGACCAGGACGACGACTTCGCGCGCAAGGTCGAACGCAAGTACCGCGGCGGCTACATGAACGCCTTCTCCATCGGCTTCGACGTCTGGAACATCGCCGACGACGGCACCCCGGAGGGCTGGGAGCTGTTCGAGGTGAGCGCGGTCCCGCTGCCCATGGACCCCAACGCCGTGGTGGAGTCCGGCCGCGCCGACGAGTACGCCCTGGCCCGGGCGCTCGCCGCCGGCGGACCGAACGGCGAGGCCTTCGCCCAGGCCGTCATGGACCAGCTCGGCGGCCCGCACCGTGCGGGCGCGGTCCTGTCCAAGGCCAACAAGGCGCTGGTGTCCAACGCCGTGACGGCGCTCAACGCCCTGCTCGACGCGGCGGGCGGCACGGACGACGACGAGGACGCGCGCGCGGCCGCGGCCGCACACCAGGCGCGGCTGCTGCGGCTGGCCGGCCTGTCTCACTGACCCGCCCCACCAGGCGGCACAACCACACCCCGGAGGGGACGGAGAGCATGACCACTCTGAAGATCCGCGAGCTCAAGGCCAAGCGGACCAAGCTCGGCGTCGACGCCAAGGCGATCATGGCTGCGGCCACCGACGCCGGCCGCTCCATGAACGGCGAGGAGACCAAGTCCTTCGACGCGCTGATGGACGAGCGCGACCAGCTCGATGCCACCATCGAGCGGGCCGAGAAGCTCCTCGAAGACGAGCGCGACGCCGTCGACGACCTGCCCGACGAGGGCCAGCGCGGCGACGACGCCCAGACGAAGGCGTTCCGCGCCTACCTCCTCAACGGGCGCCACGCGCTCAGCGAGCAGCAGGTGCGCGCCCTCAACGCCGGGTCGGACCCGGAGGGCGGTTTCCTCATGGCGCCGCAGCAGTTCGTGCAGCAGCTGCTGAAGGCCGTGGACGACCAGGTCGCCATCCGCCGGCTGGCGACCGTGCAGCAGCTCACCACGGCCGAGTCCCTCGGCGTGCCGACGCTGGACACCGACCTGTCCGACGCCGACTGGACGTCCGAGGTTGCCACCGGCAGCCAGGACGACGGGATGCGGTTCGGCAAGCGCGAGCTGCGTCCGAACCCGCTGGCCAAGCGGGTGAAGATCAGCCGGACGCTGCTGCGGCGCGCGGCGATGAACCCCGAGACCATCGTGCGCGAGCGCCTGGAGTACAAGTTCGCCGTCTCCCAGGAGAAGGCGTACATGACCGGCGACGGGAACAAGAAGCCCCTCGGTCTGTTCGTCGCGTCCAGCGACGGCATCCCGGCGTCGAGGGACATCGCCACCGGCAGCGCGACCGGCTTCACCGGGGACGGCCTGATCGACGCCAAGTACTCCCTGAAGTCGCAGTACTGGGCGAAGGCGCGGTGGCTGTTCCACCGCGACGGCATCAAGATCATCCGAAAGATCAAGGACGACAACGGCCAGTACGTCTGGCAGCCCGGACTGTCCGCGGACCGGCCGGACATGATCCTGGACCTGCCGTACGAGGTGAACGAGTACGTCCCGAACACCTTCACCAACGGCAACTACGTCGGGATGCTCGGCGACTTCAGCTTCTACTGGATCGCCGACGCGCTGTCCATGGACATCCAGCGCCTGGTCGAGCTCTACGCCGAGACCAACCAGGTCGGCTTCATCGGCCGCCTGGAGACCGACGGCATGCCCACGCTCGCCGAGCCGTTCGTCCGGCTGAAGGCCGCCACGTCCTGACCCGGGCCAGGCCCGGTTTCCCCTGACGGCACCACCTGACCCGGAAGGCAACCATGAGCAGGACCGACCTGAAGAGCCACATCAACGTGGCCCAGTCGCTCGCCCCCGCGAGCCGCACCACCACCGCGAACGGCACCGGCGTCGACCTCGCCGGCTACGACGCGGCGACCGTCGTCCTGGACCTCGGCGCGGCCGGCGGCACCACGCCGTCCTTCACGTTCGAAGTGCAGGACTCCGCCGACAACTCCAGCTTCGCGGCGGTCGCGGCCGCCGACCTCGACAGCGGACAGCCGGCCGCCGTCACCGCCGGCGCCGCGGTCGTCGAGATCGGCTACCGCGGCATCAAGCGCTACCTGCGCGTCGCGATCACCGCGGCGACCGGCACGTCCCCGACGCTGCTGTGCTCGGCCACCGTCGTCCGCGGCAAGCCGCGCAAGCTGCCCGCCTAGGAGGCCTTGATGCGTATCACGATGAAGAGCCTGTCGGCCCACCCCGACGGCACGCTGGAGAACGGCCACACCTACGAGGTGCCCGGGCAGTGCTCGCGCGAGCGTGCGCGTGAACTCATCGAGGGCGGCTACGCCGTCCGCGCCGACGAGGACCAGGCCGTTGTCGAACTCCCCGCCGTCGACGACGAGCAGGACGGCCCGCCGCTGGAGAAGCGGACCGTCGACCAGCTGCGCGCGTACGCGGCCGAGCACGAGATCGACCTGGGTGACGCGTCGAAGAAGGCGGCGATCCTCGACGCGATCACGACCGAACTCCAGCGGCGCGAGGCCGAGGCCGACGACAACGGCACCGGCGCCCCCGTCGCGTGACCCGAGGCAAGGAGGTGGTGAGCCGTGGCGTACGCGGATCCGAATGACCTGCGGCTGCTGCTGCGGCTCCCGCCCTTCACCGGCGACCAGGAGGACACCGCCGAGCTCCTGATCGACCTCGCCGAGGGCGTCATCGACGACGAGACGGGCCAGGCCCTCGAGGAATCCGTGGACACGGTCATCCTCGACAGCCCGACCCGCCAGGATCCCTGGCCCGACGTGCCCGGGACCGGCTCACACAAGCTGGTCCTGCCGCGCTGGCCGGTGACGGCCGTGGCCTCCGTGACGATCCTGTCCGACACCGGCGCGGACGAGGACCTGGTCTTCGGCACCGACTACACCTGGTCGGCGGCCGGCATCCTCACCCGCGTCAACGGGTGGTGGCCGACCCGGGACCGGTCCGTGCAGGCGATCGTCACGGCCGGCTACAACCCGGTCCCGAAAAACGTCCGGCGGATCACGCTGCGGCTGGCGGCCACCGCCTGGGCCAACCCGCTGATGGCCACCAGCGAGAGCCTGGGCGACCACTCGATCGCTTTCACCCCGGAGTCCCTGGGGATGGCGCTGTCCGACGCAGACCGCAAGGCCCTGGGCATCTACAAGGCCCGGACATGATCGGCCACTGGCTCAACCGCCAGCTCGAGGTCTGGCGGCCGCAGCCCGTCGACGACGGACACGGCGGCCAGACCACCACCCTCACCCAGCAGCCGGACCCGGTCGCCGCCAAGGTCGACCAGCCCGGCGCCAGCGAGGGCGGCACCGGCGCGTCCACCGCCGGCGAGCACACGCACGACATCTACTTCCTGCCCGAGTCCGACGTACGCCGTCTCGACGAACTGCGCGACCCGGTCACCGGCGAGTCGTGGCAGGTGCGGGAGGTCGTCAGGCCGTCCAGCACCCGCTACCGCAAGGCACTGTCCCTGCTCTACCAGACCGAAGGGGAGCCCCATGGCTGACCTCACCACCACCAAGATCACGGTTGCCGCGGGCCTCCTCGACCTCGCCGCCGCGGCGACCGCCGCGGGCGCCGGCGGCGACACCGCCCTGGTCGGCCCCGGCCGTTTCCTGTACGTCAACAACGGCAGCGGCAGCAGCATCACCGTCACCCTCGCGACCCCCGGCACCGTGTCCGGCCTGGCCGTCACGGACCCCGGCTACGCCATCGCCGCGGGCAAGGCGGGGATCATCCCGCTCGCCAACGTCTTCAGGGGCGCGTCCGGCCGCGCGGCGATCTCCTACAGCGCCGTCACCACGGTCACCGTCCGCCCGTTCGAGCTGGGCTCCTGATGGCCGGCGAGGGCGTGACGGCACCGAGGCGGCCGTACGTCGGCGCCGAGGCGCACGAGTGCAAGCAGCAGGCCGAACAGCTCCTGGCCGACGACGAGGGCCGCGCCGACGTGCGAGCGGGCAGGGCGATCGCCTGGGCGCTCCTGGCGGTGGCCGCCGAACTGCACATCATCCGCAAGGAGATCCGGAAGGGGAGGTGACAGCATGGCGCGCAGCCGACGAGCGCACGTCACGATCACCGGCCTGGCCCGGCTGCGCGGGCGCCTGGAGGACCTACCCGACTCCATCAAGGACGCACTCGTCGAAGGAGTGAAGGCCTCCGCCGAGGCCGTGAAGGCCGACGTCGAGCGCACGGTGCCCGTCGACGCCAGCGGGCGGGACAGCCGCCACCTGAAGGACAACGTCGACATCCGCTACCGGGAGGGCGGCCTGGTCGCAGCGGTGGGCTGGTTCAACCAGGACGACTTCTACGCCGCCTTCGTCGAGTACGGCACCCGCAGCCAGCCAGCGCAGCCGTCACTGCACCCGGCCCTCGAACGCGAGCGCAAGAATTACAAGGCCCGGCTGACGGACGAGGTACGGAGGGCGCTGCGATGAGCACGCCCGTACCCGACCTGGCGGCGCTGGCCGTCCGTGACGCGGTGCTGGCCGCGCTCCTCGCCGACCAGCCGCTGGCCGGCCTGGTGCAGGGCGTGCTGGACTACGTCCCGGAGGACCAGCCCTTCCCGTACATCCACCTCGGCGAGAGCTTCGAGTCGCCCGCCAACGCCCACGACCGGTTCGGCAGCGAGACCTTGCAGACCCTGCACATCTGGTCGAAGTACCGCGGCTACGCGCAGGGCCTGACGATCGCCGCACGCGTGCGCCAGGCCCTGGACCACACCCCGCTGGCCCTCGTCGGGCACCGCTGGACGTGGACCCGCTTCGTGTCCTTGCAGACCCTTACCGACCCCGAGCCCGCGGGCGACATCCGCCATCTGCCGATGTCGTTCCGCATCGGCAGCGAGGTCGACCCCGTCTAGACCACCACCCCCGGCCCCGGGCCGGACCAGAACGAGGAGGGGCCCATGGCCGGCCTTGACGCATTCGGCACGCAGCTCAAAAGGGACACCACAGGCAGCGGCACGTTCGTGGCCATCGCCAACGTCGAGGACATCTCCGGTCCGTCGAGGTCGCGCGAGGCCATCGAGGTCACCGCGCACGACAGCCCGAACAAGTACAGGGAGTTCGTCAAGGGGCTCAAGGACGGCGGCGAGGTCGAGATCACCATCAACTACGACCCCGCCTCGGCGAGCCACCAGGCGCTCGACGACGACTTCGAGGAGGACGACCTGCGCGACTACCAGGTGGTCATCCTGCCGGGCACGGCGGACGAGTGGACGTGGGAATTCTCCGGGCTGATCACCGACCTGGGGGACGAGTTCCCGCACGACGACAAGATGGAGCGCACCGCCACGTTCAAGATCTCCGGCAAGCCGACGCTCACGCCGACCGGCGCCTGACGACAACGAGGAGAACGACATGGCGCTGCTGGGCAAGCAGCAGATCAACCAGGCTGTCGACCGCAAATGGGAAGACGTGCCCGTGCCCGAGTGGGGCGGCGATGTCCGCCTCATGGAACTGACCGCCGCCGACCGGGGCTACATCGAGGCGGGCTCGGTCGTCGCCAACGGCCAGACGCCGCAGCTGAAGGTCGACTCCCTGAAGGCCTACCGCGAGAGGCTCGTCGGGATGGCCATGGTGGACGAGAACTTCAACCGGCTGTACTCCAACAAGGAGATCGCCGCCGGTGAGCTCGGCACGAAGTCCGGGGCGGTGATCGAGCGGCTGGCGGCCAAGGTCCAGAAGCTCTCGGGCATGGGCCGGTTCGCCGTGAAGGAAGCCGAGGGAAACTCCGCCGCCGACCCGAGCGGCTCTTCCGCTTCCGGCTAGCGGAACATCTCGGGATGACGGTGGCCGACCTCGACTCGCGGCTCGGCTCGGCCGAGCTGACCGAGTGGATGGCGTTCGAGCGGCTCACCGGCCCGCTCGGCCGGCGCCGCCACGACATCCAGGCGGCCACCATCGCGGCCACCGTCGCCAACGCCAACCGGGGCAAGGGCAAGAAATTCCTGGTGTCGGACTTCCTCCTGCCCTACGGGGTGGAGCGGAAGGGCCCGGAGGAAATGCTGGCGGCGATCCGCGGCATCAACCGGTCGATGGGAGGTGCAGAGCATGAGCCAGGCGGACGAGGTGAAGATTGAGATTGCCGCGGATCTGGGCAACACGTCCGCGACGATCGACGACGCGGCCAGCGGCCTCAACTCACTGGACGACGCGGCCGCGTCCGCGAGCGACGGCCTCGGGCAGGCGGACAGCGAGGCCACCGGTCTCGCCGGCAGGATGGACAAGATCGGCGCCGGAGCGCTCGGCGCCGGCGCCGCGTTCGCCAGCATGGGCGACATCGTCGACGGCGCGGTCGATCTGTGGAACACGGGAGAGCAGCGGGCCGACGACCTCGCGCGCGCACAGAACGATGTCGCCCAGGCCGCGCTCGACGTCAAGCAGGCCAACGTGGACATGAGGCAGTCGCAGATCGATGCGAACCAGGCTCAGCTGGACGGCACCCAGTCGGGCATCGATCTCCGGCAGGCGCTGCTGGACCAGAAGGTGGCCCAGCAGGACTACAACGACGCCGTCGCCGAGTTCGGTCCCAACTCCCTTGAGGCTCAGCAAGCGCAGATCGACCTGAGCCAGGCGGACGCCGATGCCAAGCAGGCCAAGCTCGACGGCAAGCAGGCGACCGAGGACTACAGCCAGGCCCAGGTCGACGGCAAGCAGGCGGTCATCGACGCCAGCAATGCGCAGCTGGACCTCAACGAGGCTCAGCGCAACCAGGTCGGCGCGGGAGTCATGGGCTCCTGGCTGGGTGTCGTCTCGCAGGTCGGAACGGCGCTGTTCGGACTGATCGGCACCTTCGCGCTGTTCGGGGCCGAGACCCTCGCCACCGCGGCGACCGCGGTGAGCTCGGCCGTTGCCACGGCCGCGGCGTGGGTGGGCAGCTGGATCGCCATGGCCGCGTCCGCCACGCTCAGCGCAATCACCATGGCGGCCGCATGGCTGCTGTCCATCTGGCCGATCGCCCTCGTCATCGTGGCCGTCGTCGCCCTGACGGCGCTCATCATCGCCAACTGGGAAACGATCAAGACGTGGACCGTCAAGATCTTCACCGCGGTCTGGACGTGGCTCCAGGGACTGTGGGACAACATCGTGTCCGTCGTCAGCGTGGCAATCGGCTTCATCGCCGGCATCTTCTCCGGCTTCCACCCGCTTCAGATCATCATCGCGACCTGGGGCGGGATCACCGGGTGGATCAGCCAGACGTGGAAGACGGCAGGCGACCTCGTGTCCGGCGCCGTAGACCGTATCGGCGGCTTCTTCAGCGGCATGTGGGACGGCATCACCGCCGGACTGCGCGGAGCCCTCAACGGGGCGATCGGGCTCATCAACAGCGCCGTGGGCGGGATCAACAGCCTGATCTCGGGGGCCAACCGGGTACCGGGCGTGAGCATCCCGCATATCCCCTACATCCCCTACCTGGCCGAGGGCGGCATCACCACCGGGCCCACCATGGCCATGATCGGCGAGGGCCGCGAGCAGGAGGCCGTGCTCCCCCTGAGCAAGCTGCAAGGGCTGCTGGACAGGTCTTCCGGCGTGACCCGGGTCGAGATCGGTTTCGACAACCCCGGCGGGGACCCCTTCATCACGTTCCTTCAGGAGATCACCCGCACCAAGGGCGGGGGCTCCATCGTCCAACTCGCAGAGGGGTGATCCGCCCATGGTGTCGTGGCCGCCGGAGCGCATCGGTGAAGCGCTGATCGACGGGCAGTGGGTGCGCCTGCCCCTGCGCGGGACCAGCCGCATCACCATCACCCGCGGCCTCGGCGCCGAGGGCACCAGCGCCCGCCCGGGCAGCCTGAGCGTGCGGGTCAACGACCCCGAGGCCGTGCACAGCCCGCGCAACGTCGAGTCGGACCTGTACGGCAAGTGGGGCCAGGGCAGCCAGTTCCGGTTCCGGGTCGGCGACGTCCCCGAGGCCGGGGCCGCGCTCATGACGGACACCTTCAACCGCACCTCCTCCAACGGCTGGGGCACGGCGACGAGCGGGCAGACCTGGTCCATCTGGGACCCGGCCGGCTCCTCCCCGCCGGCGTCCGACTTCTCCGTGTCCCCGGGGGCGGGGAAGTTCACCGTCACCGCTCTCAACAGCTCCCGCTGGATCACGACCAGCGGAGTCAGCCTCAGCGACTTCGAGGCCACGTTCACGATCGCCACCAGCACCGTGCCGTCCGACGACACGGCCGAAGAGGGCGTGCTGATGACGTTCGCCATGCGGCTCAACCGCACGGCGATCACGCTCTACTACATCGACATCGAGCTGCTGCCCAACATCGGCCTCCCGAACGGCGCGGGCATGCGCGTGTCCATGACCGGATACCGCGCCGACACCACCATCACCCCGGCCATCACCCCCTACCAGCAGATCCCCGCGCTCACCTACGCGGCCGGCAGCCCGCTGCGCGTACGGGTGCGCGCCGAGGGGCCGGAGATCCGCGCGAGGATCTGGCCCGACGGCACCACCGAGCCGGACCACTGGCACCTCCAGGCCTACGACACCGCCTACACCGCGGGCGAGATCGGCTTCCGCGGGTCGGTGCGCGGCGACCTCACCACCACCCCGGTCACCATGTCCGTCGGCGACCTCACCATCCGCCCACTGGCGGCCGCGCCCGACACCGTGCGGATGGTCGGCGAGGCCGCCAGCCTTGAGCCGTACGAGGGCGAGAACGGCCCCGACTCCGGCTACGTCGACGTCGAGGCCGCCGGGGCACTGCGCCGCTACGACGGCACCCAGAAGCCGCTCAGGAGCGCCATGCGCCGGCGCGTGGGCGCGTACGGGGCCCAGGCCTACTGGTCGTTCGAGGAGGGCGCCCGGGGCGACGTGTCCGTGGCCGAGACCGGCGACCAGTCGACCACCGGCCCCCTCGCCGTCAGCGGCCTGGAGTTCGCGCGGGACAGCACCCTGCCGGGCAGCGGCCCGCTGCCGACCGCCAAGGCCGGCGCCACCCTGCGCTCCGGACTCATCCCGGGCGAGGCGACCGGCTTCTGGGCCGTGTACGCCTTCGTCCGGATCCCGGCGGCGACCTTCCCCACGTCCGGCACGCACCAGATCCTGTCGTTCTCCACCGGCTCGGCGACATACAACGTCTACGCGCAGTCGGTCAGCACGGTGCCCACCATCGTGCTCGGCGGCACCGACAACGACGGCACCGACCTGGGCGCGAGCGGCATCACGAACACCCAGCTGGTCGCCGCCGGCCTGCCCGGCATCGGCGACACGTGGCTGCAGATCAAGGTGTGGGCCTTCCCCTCCGGCAGCAACACGGTGGTACGCCTCGGCGTCACGACCCCCGGATACAGCGGCCTCAGCATCGGCCTGGCGGCCGCGGCGCTCAGCGCCGACCGCGTACGCCGCATCACCACGGTGGTCGGCAGCGGGATGGCCGGCATGAGCATCGGCCACCTGGCGGTGTTCGGCGCCGCGCACACCACCGCCTTCACCTCCGCCAACGCCTACGGCCTGGCCGACCTGGACCTGTCGTGGCCCTTGGGCGCCCCGGGCCTGCGCGCGCGGGACTGGCTCACCGCGCTCGCGGTCGACCAGGCGGCCGCGCTGGACTCCTACGGCCCCGGCCGCACCCTCCTGGGCGGATACACGACGGACTCCTTCGTCTCGCTGGCGCGGGCGGCCGCCGAGACGGACCTGGGGCTGCTCGTCGAGCGCCGCGCCGGCGTCGGCCTGGAGTACTACTCACGCGAGTGGCTCTACAACCGGCCCGTCGCCCTGGTCCTCGACTACAGCAGCGGCATGGTGTTCGCTCCGTTCCAGCCGAAGGACGACGACAAGGGGCTGATCAACAAGCTCACGGTCCGGCGCAAGGGCGGGTCCGAGGCCACGGTCGAGGTGGCCGTAGGCCGCCGCTCGACGCAGGCGCCGCCCGTCGGCGTCGGGATCAAGGACGGCTCCCAGGACACCATCGTGCAGTCCGACCGCCAGCTGCCCGACCAGGCCGGCTGGCGGCTGCACGAGAGCACCGTCGACCAGATGCGAGTCACCAGCGTCACCCTGAAGATGGCCAACCCGCGGCTGCGCAACCTCCTCGACACGGTCCTCGCCCTGCGCGAGGGATCACGCGTCCAGATCGTCAACGTGCCCAAGAGATACGGGCCGGACGGCTTCGACCTCCTCGTGCGCGGCACCAAGGAGGTGCACGCCGAGGGCGTCTTCGACATCACCCTGAACTGCACGCCGTACGAGCCCTACGTGGTCGGCGGCCGCCGGTACTTCGAGGACTTCGAGGACGACGTCTTCGCCCTGCCGTACGCCAGCGGCGGCAACGCCGCCTGGACCCGGTCGACCGCGCACTTCAACAACGGCACCACGAGCCTGCGGTCCGGGACGATCACCAACAACCAGACCAGCGACGCGGTGTTCACGCTGCCGTCCGGCGCCCGGGAGCTGCGGTTCTGGTACTGGACGTCCAGCGAGGCCGCGGGCGCGGGGTTCGCGGGCGACCGGCTGCTCGTCCTGGTCGACGGGGTGCAGGTCCTGATCGCCCAGGGCACGACCGGGTGGACACAGCACGTCGTCGACGTCACCGGCAGGACGACACTGACCTTCAGGTATGCCAAGGACAACTCGGCGTCATCGGGAGAGGACGCCGTGCACGTCGACGACATCAGCGTGACAGGGGTGGCGCCGTCACGGCGGGACACCGGCGGCTCACGCCTGGCCGCCGACGTGTCCGCCACGGCCACCAGCCTCAGCGTCGAAACGGTCCTCGGCCCCGTCTGGACCCAGGACCCGGTGCACTTCCCGTTCAACGCACGCCTCGGCGGCGAGGTCGTCACCGTCCTCGCCGTCACCGGCGCCACCTCCCCCCAGACATGGACCGTGCGCCGGTCCGTCAACGGAGCCGTCAAACGCCAGCTCGCCGGCACTGCCGTGAGCCTGGCGGCCCCGGCAATCCGCGCCCTGTGAGAAAGGAAGCCGCATGCCGGATCTACTGGCGGGATCACCCATCACCGCCCTCGACACCCCACCCAGCCCCAGCAGCGTCCAGGGAACGACGATCACCACCACGTCCACGACGTTCGTGGCGACCGGAGCGGACTGCGCGGTGACCTTCACCGCCCCGACCACCGGCCGCGTCAAGCTCATCACCTCCGCGCGGATGACCAACGCTGCGGCCAACGGCACATCCGGAACACTCGTCGCCCCCGAGACCCGACTGGGCTCCGTGGTCGGCTCGGGAACCGTCGTCGAGGCCGCCTCCGACGCCATCGGCCCCAGTCACTACGGCGCGGCGTTCTCGTCCATCACCCGCACCCACCTCCTCACCGGCCTCACCCCCGGCGCCGTCTACAACTCGCGGCTGCTGATCCGCACCAGCAACACGCTGGACACAGCAAGCGTTGCCAACAGGGAACTGATCGTCGAACCCGCCACCTGACCCCAGGAAACCCCATGCCCTTCGTCACCGAACGCCGTCAGTCCGTCCAGTACGACGGAACCAACGGGCCCCACATCTGCGGAGAGTGGAGCAACAGCGGCCTGAGTCTGGTTTCCGACGACGGGCAGACCCTCGTCCTCGAGGCCACCGAACAGCCGGAGTACCAGACAACGGCCCACGCCGGTGACTGGATCATCGCCACCCCGCCCTACTGGGTCACAGCGAACACGCCCGGCCAGTACGCCAGGAACTGGCTCGAACTGCCCTGACACCCCGATCCGTTCCCCCCGCCCCGCGCCGATCCGGCCCGGGGCTTTCTGCTGCCCGAGGAGGGCCCATGCAGCACCCCATCCCACCCGACCTCGGGCAATGCGCCTACGCGGCATATGGCGAGGCCGTCTTCGGCCGCACTCACGACGGCCATCTCATGCCGGCCTGGGACGACCTCGGCGAACAGATACAGGCCGGCTGGACGGCTGCCGCCCGGGCCGCCTTCACCGCAGCACTGACCGGAGGCACCCGATGAGCAACCCGCTCTCCGCCGACGCCCTCGTGGCCGCCCTCAAGGCCGAGGGCGTGACCGTCGTCGAGCACACCGGCTGGCGCACCAACAACCGCAACCACAAGGGAAGCTGGGGCCCGGTCAACGGCGTGATCATCCACCACACCGTGACCACCGGCACCACCAACAGCGTGGAACTGTGCTTCAACGGGCACAGCGCACTCCCGGGCCCGCTGTGTCACGGCGTGATCGCCAAGGACGGCACGGTGTACCTGGTCGGCAACGGCCGCGCCAACCACGCCGGCAGCGGCGACGGCGACGTCCTCCAGGCCGTCGCCGCAGAAAAGACGCTGCCCGCGCCCAACGAGAACGACACCGACGGCAACGTCCACTTCTACGGCTTCGAGTGCGTCAACCTCGGCGACGGTAAGGACCCGTGGCCGGACGTCCAGCTGGAGGCGATGGTGCGGGCCTCGGCCGCACTGTGCCGGGCGCACGGCTGGTCCGCAGCCTCGGTCATCGGCCACAAGGAATGGACCAACACCAAGATCGACCCGCGCGGTTTCACGATGGCCGACTTCCGCGCCCGGGTCACCGCCCGGCTCGGGCAGAAGCCGGCCGGCTCCGGCACGTCGGCGTACCAGCCGTTCCCCGGCACGGACTGGTTCCGGACGCAGCCGCGGTCGGCGATCGTCACCGCCATGGGCCGCCGCCTCGTCGCGGCCGGCTGCTCCGCCTACAGCAGCGGCCCGGGCCCGCAGTGGACCGAGGCCGACCGCCTCTCGTACGCGAAGTGGCAGCGCAAGCTCGGCTACACCGGCACGGCCGCCGACGGCTGGCCCGGGCCCGCGTCCTGGGCAGCCCTCAAGATCCCGTACGTCAAGGAGGTCTGACCCATGTCCGACGCCACCAGGCGCACCGTCCGTACCGTCATCCAAACCGCGCTCGGGCTGCTCGTTCTGCTCCCCGTGATCGTCGACGCCGCCGGGATCCCGGCCACACTGCCGTGGGTCGGCGGGGCGCTCGCCGTTGCAGCCGGCGTCACCCGCGTGATGGCCATCCCTGCCGTTCAGGCACTCCTCCCCAGCTGGCTGCGCACCGGCGAGGCCGGCCGGGACGACGAGCTGAGGGCCGCGCTGAAGCGCTCCGAGGGCGGTGGCGGATGACCGTCCCCGAGGCCTCCGTCGCAGTCGAGTTGGAGCGCCTGCGCGGTACGGTCGCCACCGGCTTCGCCCGGGTCGAGGGAAGCCTCTCGGTCCTCGTCGAGCGCTCCGACCGCAACGAACGCGACCTGGCGCAGCTGCGCCAGGACGTCGAGCGGGACACCGGCGAACTACGCGCAGACGTCGAGGCACTGAAACGCGGCCGATGGCCGGCGGCCGCCGTCGGCATGCTCACCGGCGCTGTAGGCGCTGGCACCGGCTTGCTGGCCCTACTCACTCGCTGAACAACACGACGCCCCCTGTACGGCCCACGAGGGCCGTACAGGGGGCGCTTCGTCGTGCCCGCCACCCCTGGGGTGGTCAGCTCCTCCGGGCGGCGCCATCCGGCCAGACGACATCGACGGGCAGACCAGCGTCACGGGCTTCGAGGACGGTGTCTGCCGTGCCGCCGCCCTTGCCGGTCGGGGGTTCACCGTTCCAGACAGCAACGAGGCGATCGGCGCGGCGGAGGAGCTCGCGGTTCGCGGTCTCGTACGCCGCCCGGTTCGCGGTCTCGTGGTCTAGGACGACGACGTCGGCCGCGGCCTCGCTGAGTCGGTCGAAATTCGGGGCGTGGTCGGGCTTGACCTTGTTCGCCCGGTAGTCCTTCGAGGGGATGATCGCGACGAGGCTGCCCCCGAGCTCCAGAACGACGTCGGCGAACAGGCTGTCAGCGCCCTTCGCGATACACGAGACGCCGGTGAGGCCGTCGGCGTACGGCCTGAGCGTCTCCCGCAGCGCGTCGCGTACCAGGGGGACGCTGTCCTCGGTCAGATCCATGTGCCCAGTCACGGCGATCGTGGTCACGTTGCTCCTTCAGCTCGACAGGACTTCGCGGATCCGTGCCCGCGCCTCGCTGACCGTACGCGAGGCCGACCGGCCCACCGTGTAGGGGTAGAGCTGTCCCAGCTGCGCGCGGACCCGAGTGGATTGAGTGCGTGCCGCGGCCTCAACAGCTTGGTGGGTGTGGGCGACCGCGTCGGCCGTGTTGCCGAGAAGGAAATCGCATTCTGCCAGCCCGATCATGTCGAGGGCGTGGCTACGGCCAGCCTCTGTTCCCCTCGTGCTGACGGCATCGCGGATGGCCTGCGCGGCGTCCTCGGCATGGGTGTGCGGGTCTTGGCGCGCCATGTCGAGGAGTCGGCCCCCCGTGACCCCGGACAGCTCTGCATCGTCGAAGTACGCGATCCAGTACGGCTCTTCATCGTCCCCAGCGCGGGCCTCGGCCAGGGCTTCGGCGGCCTCCGCCGTGGCGCGCCTGAAGGCGGCCGGTCGGCCCATCGCCGCGTACGCCCAGGCTTCTCGCGTGTGGAGCATGGAGCGCAGCCGCCCGCCGGTCGTCTTACCCAGCCCCTTCTGGGCCAGGTGGACGAGTTCCAACGCGTCGTGGGGCAGGTCGCGGTAGAGCATCTGCCGTGCCATGCCGGCCAGGACATTGGCACCGAAGGCAGGATCCTGGCCGCCGTGGGCCGCGCGCAATGCCAGCAGGTAGTAGCTCTGGGCCTGCTTCTGTAGTCCCGAGTCCCAGGCGATGGTCGCTGCGGTTCCGCCGAGGTAGGCCATCACCCGGAACAGGCCTGCGCGGACATCTGGGGCCTGGTGCTCCTCCAGGTGGCCGGCCACCTCGTTGAGCTGGCCGACGACTGCTTTGCGCCGGAGGCCTCCGCCGAACCGATGGTCCCAGGCCCGGAATGCGCGCGCGGTCGCTTCGAGCTCCTGCACCTCTCGCTGCCCGAGGCGGCCTCGCGTGTGAGCTGTTGGGGTCTCACGTGCGGGTTCGAGCCAGCCGTCGAGGGAGTTGAGGAGCGAGGCGCCCGAGAGAGCGGCGCCGGCCAGGGCGCGTGTTGCGGCACGGCGGTCCATCACGAGATCGCTCCTGGTCTGCTCGCCGACTAGGAGCACGGTCGTGGAGGGGTTCCAGGGCGTGTCCTCGTTGGATGACCGTGGGGCGGGCGGCGCGGGCGGGTCCGGGGTGTCGGGCTGTCGTTCCCAGGGCCGGACAGCAAGGCCGACCATGTGCCCAGGAATGCGTAACCCATCGGCGATGCGGCAGATCACTTCGAAGGACGTGATCTGTTGCTGGCCGCTGATGATCGTAGAGACCTTGCCCGGAGTGAGTTGGCAGGCCGCCGCGATCTTGTTCTGTGAGAGGCCAGACCACTTCTTAATGAGGGAGAAGGCGGCAGCGAAGTCGTGCTCTGCCAGGGCTCGTTTCACGTCGTCCCGGTCGAGGATTTCGGGAGCGAGCAGGCCGGGTGTGGTGGCGTCCATGGGCCAACTCCGGGGTGATCGTATGCGCATCGTCGTGCCGTACCGAACCAGGAACGAGTGTATTACCGCCTCGGTAACCCCTGCTGGTCATCCCGCGACTGCACGACGTGGACAAGCCTCGATGCATGCACAGCATGAACCCCGGCGGCCGTGCTACCGGCCCCGGGGATGGCCAACGCTTCGAGGGAGCGCCGACACATGGAACCTACCGACCGACCGGCAACCGCGGCAGAGAGGCCGGTGGAATCCGGCCCCAGGGTGACCGTGCACCCCGGAGCCGAACGGCATCTGGCGACCGAACACTGGCTCCTGGCCACCCTCCCCGAGGAAGGGCGGGAGCGCGCCCGCCGAGAGTGGCTCTCGCCTCGCAGGTTCACGATGCTGCCGCTCGGGGGCCTGCTTGCCGCCGTGAAGGTACCCGCGCGCGTAGTACTGGCCCTGTCCGGCGGCCAGTTCCCTTCCACCGAGATCGACCACTTCCTGAACCAGGCCCTCGACGGCGGTCCAGTCATCTGCGACGTGGACGCCAGCCTGTACTACTTCCTGGTGCCTGTCAGCGTGCCCCGGACATGGGATGGCACGGACGCGAGGTGGCGCGCGCAGGATGTTGACTGCCTCGGCCGTGGCGCACACCTCGGTGTGCCAGCGCTGAGCGTCGAGGAGTACGACCCGAGGACGCGGATGTACTGGTCCGTGCCCATGCCCTGGATGGCGACGACATGCCAGCCGCTCGCCGTCGCTCGACTGGTCGCCGCTGGAGTCCACGCACTCACCGGAAAAGCGGCAGCCGATGCGTAGATCTGACTGGCGTGTCCTCGCCTACCTCACAGTGCTCGCCGTTCTCGGGACCGCGCTGCTGTGGGGAATCCTCACGTGCGGTTGCCCGGAGGGATCATGACGCCGCGCACCCTGTGCTGGGGTGACCTGCGCGTCCCGTGGATCGCGCCCTGGTCGGACGAGTACGGCGCCCGCTCCCGGATCATCGCGCGGCAAGGACCCGCCGGCCCGTGCGTCGGCTATGCGGACGAAGTGCCGCACGCCGACCGGCACACAGGGGTGCTTTGGCAGCGCGCAGGGGTCCGACCCGGTGGAGGCAAACCGGACTTCGCCGGGGTGCACGTCCTGCGTCAGCGCAAGGCCATGACCCGCCTGCTCTGCCAGGTGTGCGGGACCTCCACGATGGGGCGACCGGACGGCCGCACGCTGTTCGTGGTCCGATCCACGTCAGGGGAGCCGATGCACGAGGGAGAGCGGACGACGGCCCCGCCCATTCACGAGACGTGCGCGCGACAGGCCATCCAGGACTGCCCTCACCTCCGTGGCACCTGGACGGCAGCGCTGGTAACGGTCACCTGGGCGTGGGGCGTCGCCGGCATCATGTACGACCGTGACACCCTGAAACCGCTACCCGGGCCCGAAGAGGACGGCGGCGGCCTGGAGCATGTGGCGTACGACGACAGCGAGCGCATCCGATGGATCATCGCCGCTCGCGACGTGGTCAGCCTGCGCGGCATCGAGCCGGTCGACATCGACTCCGTACCGGCACCGTAAGACCCGCTACCGGCCTGAGCGCCGGCCAGACCGGCAGCGGACCGGCCGCCCCGATTCCACGCGGGGCGGCCGCTACTTAGAGGGGTGTGTCCACACCTTCGAGGCGTCAAAGGTTCCATCACACCCCTTCTAGGGGCTAGCGTCCTTCGGCATGAAGACGGAAGCCCGGCCGGGCGGGAAGCGCCGCCTGGTCATCTACTGCCGGATCAGCGACGACCGCGAGGGCCGCAAGTACGGCGTGAAGCGCCAGGAGCGCGACTGTCGAGCACTCGCCAAGGAGCTTGAGAGCCAGGGCATCCCCAACGTCATCGTGGCCGTGCTCGTCGAAAACGACACCTCCGCCTACTCGGGGAAGCCCCGCCCCTGGTACCAGGAGCTCATCCGGATGCTGCGCGACGGCGAGGCGGATGGTGTCCTGGCGCTGACCTCGCGGCGCCTGCAGCGTCGGTTCCGTGAAGCGTTCGAGTTTCTCGACCTGGTCGAGGAGAAGAACCTGTTGGTGGCCACCGTGAAGGGCGGTACGTACGACCTGACCACTGCCGACGGGCGGCGCGAGGCACGGCGCAAGGCCATCGACGACCAGCACGAAGCCGAGGAGACCGCCGAGCGTGTACGGGACGCGAAGAGCGACAACGTGCGCGAAGGCACGTACCGCGGGGGGCCGCGCCCGTTTGGCTACGAGGCAGACGGAACAACTCCCCGTGGCCTGGCCTGCCCTGACTGTCCATCGGAGGACTTCGCCATCGAGCTCCTGTGCAGTATCTGCGGGACCGGAGATGGGGTCTCGCCGGACCGAGTGTGCGCGCAGTGCGAGACGAGCGACGGATTCACCGCAGTCGCTGTGTGTGCGGCGTGCAGAGCGGAGGCGGCCATAGCGGAGGGGTCCGAGGCCTGGGAGGTCGGCAAGGCAATGGATCTGATCGTTGCCGGTGACTCGCTGCGCGGCATCTGCCGTAGCTGGAAAGCCAAGGGAATCACCACCCCGCCAAGACGCCGGCGCCTGCCCGACGGCACGCGGACCGAGCCGATCGCTGGTGAATTCTCTCCGACACCGTTGCGGCGCCTGTTGCTACGGCCGCGCAATGCTGGACTGCTTGAGGTGGCGGGCGAGGTCGTCGGCAGGGCCGCATGGCCGGCCATCACGTCCGAGGACAAGTGGCGTGCCTGTAAGGCGATCCTGGATCGGCCGGAGCGCCGCAACACGGAGAGCACCGCACGGAAGTGGCTCGGCGGGGCCCTGTACCGGTGTGGCTGGGGTGGCTGCACAGAAGCGATGAAGACGGAAGGCCGCGGCACCGGGTTGGGCACGGCCTATCAGTGCCAGACAGGCGGCCATGTCTCTCGGGTGGCCGCGTACGTCGACGAGTACGTGGAGGAGTGGGCCGTTGAGCGGCTTAGCCGCCCGGACGCCGCCGAGCTCCTGATGCCGCCTGCGCCCGAACAGGAGCCGGTGGAGCAGCTGGTGGCGCGAGAGGAGGGCCTGCGCGCCAAGCTCGCCGAGAACCAGCGGGACTACGATGACGACCTCAAGACGCGCGCCCAGTATCTCGACAGCAATGCGCGGCTACGGGCCAAGCTCAAAGAGCTTGAGGCGGAGTGGGAACGCCGCAGCACCGTGCCAGTACTAAGGGGCATTCCACTCGGCAGTGAGCAACTGGCACAGGACTGGAAGGGCTACAGCCTGGACAGGAAGCGGGCGATCATCGACACCATCATGACGGTCACGATCCTCCCCGCCAGGCAGGGTCGCCCCGACGGCTTCCGTCCGGGCGACACGTACTTCGACGAGCGGTCTGTCCGTATCGAGCCCAAGAGGCCTGTCTAGCCGTCAGCGTCTACGTACCGGCCGCGACCTGGGCGCTCCCCGCGTCCCCGGCTCCTTGTCCGGTAACTGCGGGGGGTGCGTGGAGATGATGAGCCGGAGGTGGGCCTTCGCATGCACCTCGGCCGCCTCGTCAGGAAGTTCGAAGGGCTCCTCCTCGGTGGGCGGCTTGGCGCGGCGGAAGGCTTCCACACCTCCGACGATGGCGTGCACCGCTGTATCGATTCTGCGTTGCTGTTCGGCTCTGCAGTCGGTGGCCAGCTGTCTGATGGCGAGTACGGCGACGATCGCAATGAGAGCACCTCCAGCAAGGGCGGCAACTACCTGACCTGCATTGGTCACCAATGACGGACCCCCCAGTCAATGTCCGTGGCATATGTAACTACTGGGGACCACTGTCTGTATTTAGCCAGTGACAAAGGTAGCCATAGATACCGCTTGTGACCGGAACGTGACTATCCAGCATGCTCATTTCGGTCGTTACTGTTACTTTCGGCCGCTTGTGACCGGTGGGTAACCTCGATTTCCAGTCGTACGCGCCGCCAGACTTCGTCAGCCTCCTCCGGTGACAACTTCATCGCCTGGACGGTGGCGGCCAGCAGGCGCTGCGCCAGCTGCAGTTCGCCACTCAGCGAGGAGTCGGGCGCGCGCTTCGACGACTCCGGCGTCGCCCCGTCCAGCGGTACCGGCTCCCCGCCGGCGAGGATGGCCGCAATGCTCCCCTGTGCCCACTCAAGGGCGCGTTCGAGCTTGAGGTACGTCGACCCGCGAGCCTTCATCCCCTTACGGATCTTGCCGAGCGTCTCGTCGGAGATCTCGGCGCGCCGGCACACCTCGGCGTACTCCAGGGTCAGCGCCGCGATCCGCCGCTCGATGTACTGCGCGAGCCGAACTCGGGGTTCCAGGGCGGCTGTCATGGGCCGAGGGTACATCCGCACTCCAATGCGTTCCAACGTTGCCGTAGGGCTGTCGAGCTTGGGCTGTGCTGCATGCACTTCGCTTGGTAACTCCAATGTCACCCAATCACCCTCCAAGTTACTCCACGGTAAGGATTGAGCATTCCAATAAATGGAGTACCTTGGAGTCCATGTTGAGCCGGAAGATCTCCGGGGCAAAGCTCCGGCGCACACGTGAGGACCAGTGCCTCAAGGTCATTGAACTCGCGGAAGCGGCCGGGTGTTCGCACTGGAACATTTACAAGATCGAACAAGGTGACGCGCAGCCGTCATCGCAGGTCTACGCACGCCTCAAGGCCAAGTTGCAGGTCGACGACGACGCCCTGGCCGAGGAAGAGCCGGCCTCTGGCCGAGCTGCCAGTCCGTCCAGGGCCCCGGCGTGACGCGGGAAGAGCGCCGCGAGCGGATCCGCCAGCAAGTCGACGGCTGGCCGCCGTTCACTCCGCAGCAGCGCGCCCGGCTGGCCGTCCTGCTGCGCCCCGAGTCTCAGCCGATCGCCAACGCCACCCCCCAACACGGGGCGATCGAGGCCAAAGCCGCCTGACGGCATAAGCACGGGGCCGCGCCCGGCTCGACCCCGGAACGCGACCCCTCGGCACACCACACCCAAATCCCTGTCAGGAGTGGAGAACCGTGAGCACAGCATCCCAGACCCCGGGGGCGCTTCCCCCCGAGATCCCGGCCGCCGTACCCGGCGGCACCACGTACGCCGATCCGTGGGAGGGGTGCGACGTCCCCTACCGCCTGCGATCCCCCTACCCCGAGCCCGCGACCGAGGGCCCGGCGTGCACCGTGTGCGCCGCCCCTGCGGGAATCGGGGACACCGCGCTGCGCCCGGACCCGCGCGGCCGCCGGTACCCGTCCGGCGCGCAGGTCCTGTACTGCACGCCGTGCCTGCCTCCGGCCCCGCTGGTCCGCACGGCCGAGGGCGTGATCGCTGCGGCGATGGAGCACGGCGCGGCGACGCCGGCCGAGATCGCGCAGGCCGAGGCCGACGCCGGGATCATTTTCGACCCGCAGCGCGTCGAGGAGATCGCGGCGGCCGCCGCCAAGCAGGCCCACGCCGAGGACGAGGCGGAGATTGCCGAGCGCGGCCGCCAGGTCGCCCGCATGGCCGGAGCCCAGCGCAAGGTCGACGCGGTGGCGCGTCTCCTCGAGGGCCGCCCGGGCACCTATCTGCTGGCCGTGGCCGAGGTCGCGGCGGCCGCCGAGTACGGGACCACCCCGCTCGACGCCTTTCCGATGCCGCTCACCTGGCATTCCGAGGACGGTGTGGACATCCCGGGCCCGGGCGACATCGGCAGGCGGGCGATCATCCGGTGCCGGTCGGCCCACGGTCAGCTCGCGCACCTGGTCGTCGAGGGCGACGACCGTACCCGCCTCGCGAGCCTGGTCGACGCGGAGGTTCGTGTCCCGGACGCGCCGTGCCCGACACCGGGCTGTGGCGCCGCCGACGACCTGGACGCCTCCGACCCGGCGCTGGTCGGCTGGGCCCGCGTCGAGGTCGCCGGCGTCGACGACACCACCGCGCGGTGGTACTGCTCGGCGCAGTGCGTGTCCGATGCGCTGACCCGGGCCGGCGCCGAGCTGGCCGCCGCCGAGGACATCGCCGGGGCCGACCTGTGAGCCTCTACGGTCTGGCCACCTACCTGGGCTGGGAGCAGCACCAGCACCACGACGGGTGCAAGCGCCCGGCGTGGGACGTCGGCATCCGCACGGTGGAGAACGAGTACCGGTACGCCGGCTCGTACCACGAGGAGCGGCCGAAGCACGGCTGCCCGGTCGAGTACTGCGCGCACGGCAACAGCTTCACGAAGCTGGTGGTGCGGCTGGTGTGCCACTCGTGCGGGGCCGCGCAGGTGGTCACGGGCGAGCACACCGAGGACACCGGTGGGACGACGAGCGACACCAGGCAGCTTGCCTATGGGCTGGCGCCGCGTCAGGTGGCCGGGCTGCTGCTGTGGCCGGCGCAGCCGTGGCTGGACCTGGGCCGCCTGTCGAGCGAGGAGCCGCACGACTTCGTGGTGACCCGGCCCAAGGTGAAGCGCGTCACCGAGGAGACGGTGGTCGGTCAGATCACCCAGGGCATGGGCAAGCTGCGGGGCCGCGTGTGGACGACGCTGGCCGTGCCGGACCCCGCGGGCCCGTACGGCCTCACCAGCCATCTGCGGTACGCGCAGGCCAACGACGGCCACGGCCGCGGTGGTTCGCCGCTGCGGACGATCCCGGCTGCCGCCCGCTGGATCGGCGCCCGCCTCGCCGAGAACATCGCTGGACGTGCGTCATGACCGCCGTCGAGGAGACGCGGCCGGCGGCCGTGGCCGGGAAGAGCATCCACGGCGACCCCCAGTCGCTCGTGGACACCGCCACCCGGGCCACGCTGCCGCAGCTCCGCTACGGCGACGCCATCGATGCCGCGCTCGCAGAGATGACGCTGCTGCCGGACACGGTCGAGGCCGGCATGCGCCGCGAACCCGGCGGAGGCACGGGGCGGGAGCTGTTCTTACGGCTGGAGTGGCTGCCCGGGCACGACGACCTGGTGCCGCCCGCGATGCAGGCGGACGGTCTGGTGGTCCAGTGGTCACACCTGGCCGGCTGGTCCGCGCGGACCGGGGGCGACCTGGTCGTCCTCGACGTCGCCGAGCTGGCCGACCCGGCGGTGATCGCCGAGGCCGCGATGCACGCGGCGCTGTGCGGGCTGCGGTGCGGCTGCGTCAAGGCGCCCGATGCTGCCGTGGCGCGCTGGGGCGAGGCGGTCTATCTGGACATCGCCCTGGTCGCCTACGACGAGCGCACGGGCGGGGTGGTCGTGTGATCTGGCTGCTGGCCGCCCTGGCCGTCCTCCTGGCCGTGGCCGTCGCGCTCGGCATCGACGACACCCGCTTCCGGCGCCGCCGGCCGCCCCGGGTGACCCAGCACCCCGCGCGGGTGCCCTACCTGCCGGAGACCCGAGCATCCGGGCCGTGGCATCCGCAGTTCCACCTCATCCGCGGCCGCCGGGAACGCGCAGCCCGCGCCCGCTACCGCTACCCCCAGGAGTACTGATGGCCCGCACCGGAATCGTCGCCGACGCCACCGTGGGCGTCCTCGCCGCTGCCCTCGCCGACGAACTGAGCCTGGACGAGGCCGAGCTGCGGCGGATCGCCGCGCGGCAGGTCGCCGCGCTGCTGGGCGAGGGCTACCGCGTGACGGTCCCGGTCGCCGCCCTCGCTCCGTCCGCCCGGCGCACCGCCGGCGCCTGACCACCCCCCTGATCCCCGGGTGGGCGGCGACGTGCCCTGACAACCGTCCTGCCCACCCGGCCACTTACGACCGAGGACACCGCATGCAGCGCCCCGTAGTACACCGTCGCGACCCGCGACTGGAGATCCTCACCGAGGCCATCGAGCGCCTCATCCCCGGCGCCACGCCAGCGTTCCTGACCGTCACGGTCACCGAGACGCTGCCCGGCACCGGCGAGCAGCGCAACACCTGGAGCGGCAAGCCGGAGGGCCTGGCCCAGAGGCAGTTCACCGCCCTGTACGGGCGGCCGCGTTCTCAGGAGCAGCGCTCTCCGCTTGCCCAGGCCGAGGACGCCAAGCGCCGCCGGGACCTGCCCGACGAGATCGGCACGCTCATGGCCGCCGGGGCCGCGCTGAAGTCGGCGCCCTGGTACCCGTGCCGCCGCGGCGACGTCGTCCTGCTCCACTACCCGCAGGCGGGCGACTTCCCCGCCTTCGGCGAGACGTACGTGGTCGACGACGCCGGCGACGGCCTGTTGAGCCTCAAGTTCGTCGCCCACTCCGCCGCGCTCACGGACGACGAGCAGGAGGGATACGTCGGCTGCTACGCCGTCGAGGCCGCCGACTGCCCCGTCTACGAGATGTGGTTCGAGGCCGGCCCGCACCTGCTGACGATCGTCCGCGACGGCCGCCCGGTGCACGTCGGCGGTGCGCGGTGAGCCCGGCGTCCGCGCGCGCTCTGCGCCGGCGCCGGGTGGCCGATCTGCGGGTGGCCGAACCGGATCTGAGTCTGCGGCAGATGGCCGAACGTCTCGGCGTCTCCCGAGACACCGTCAGCCGCGACCTGGCCGATATCGGCCGTCGGGCGGCCGATTCTGCGACAGCGGCCGAGACCGGCACCGCGGGGCCGGTGGAGCATTCTGCGCCGGTGGCGCACGGTGCGCCGCAGGTCAGCGACGGTGGCCGAGCCGCGGATGCGACAGCGGCCGGGCTGCCGCGCCGGGTGGCGCAGCCGCTGGCCGGTGTCGACCTCGCCCGGTGGCCAGCCGCGCGCCGCGACCTGGCCGTGCTGGCGCAGACCGGCCGAACGGCCGAGGCGATGGCGCACCAGGCGATCACCGCGCTGGCGCACCACTACGCCCGGGCGCTCGCCGCCGGCGACATCGAGCCGGGCCAGGAGTTCATCGTCACCGCGATGGAACTGCGGCCGCTGCCCCGCCCGGCCGCCCGCACGGCCGAGCCCGCGCCCGCCTGAGAGCCGGTCCGGCCGCCGGGCCGCTCACCCCACCCCTGCTGGCGGCCGGACCACCCCGTCCCATCCACTCAAACACCCGTACGGAGGACTCGTGTTTCGGACCTGGCTGCTCATGTCGGCGCTCACGCTCGCCGCGGTCCTCCACGCGGCCGGACAGCCGCTCATACCGTGACCGGCCGCTGGCCGCCGGCCGACCTGTTCGGCCTGCACGTCGACCTCGGCGACTACCACACCGTCCGCGCCGTGTGGCTGCGCCTGCCGACCGCGGCGTTCACGTGCCGCCACGGCTGCGAGCACACCGCGGTCGGCGCGGCCGATGTCGCCGACCTCACGACCCGCCTCGACGCAATCCACGCCCGGAACTGCCCCGGGCCCACCCCGAAGGAGCGAACCGCATGACGTCGATAGCCCCCACCCCGGCCGCAGCTGTCCCGGACCGCGGCCCGTACCAGCGCGAGGCCTGGACCCGGGCGCTGCTGAAGTCGTCGCTGCACCCGCACGCCAGGCTCCTCGGCCTGGCCCTCGCCCACCTCTCGGGTGACGGCGGCTACCTGCCGCCGGGCGGTCCGCAGCACGGCGAGCAGCTCGCCGCGGCCACGGGCCTGTTCGGCAAGCATGTCCGCCTGTCGCTGTCGCAGCTGGGCCAGCGCGGCTTCCTGTCGCGGCCGCCGATGGAGACGTGGCACGAGGAGGCGGTACGCCCGCTCACGCTGACCATGCCCCCGGCCGCCACGCCGGCGTCGGTCGCGGCCGTGGGCGCGCAGCGCACCGAGCCAGCCCATCCCGCCCAGGCCGCCTCATGAGCGGCCCGCAGTCGCCGGGGCAGTTACCGCTTCTGCCCGCCGACCCGCCCCGCTGGGGCGGCCCGGCCGCCGCCCCAATCACGCCGATCCGCACCCAGGGCCGCACCGAGTACGCCGTGCGCTGCGACGGCGACCACGGCTGCGGCGCGGTCCACCGCCACATCAGCCCCGGCATCCGCACCGCCCCGTGCGGCGCCACCTACACCGTCCCCGCCCCCGACGACACCGAGGAGGACCCCCGTGCCGAAGAGCAGCCGCCGCCGTAAGGGCGCCGGGCCGCGGCCCGAGAGCGCGTGGCGCGAGCGCCGCGCTCTCGCCGAGTTGGTGACGCAGGAATTCGACGTGACCCGCCCGGAGGCCGTGGACCTGATCCGGGAGGTGGAGGCCTCCAGCGCCCCGGCCCGGCTGGGCTGCGTGTCCTGCGACGACTGCCACACGTTGATCGTTGCCGAGTTCGACCCTGCCGACCCGGACCAGGTCGAATCCGCCCGTCAGGCGGTCCGCCTGCACGTGCTGTTCTGCCCGGGGCGCGCTGTCTGATGACTGGTCTGCCCGCGTCCGCCGCCGAGCCCCGCCACCTTCGTGGCGGGGCCGGTGGTGCTGGCCGCGGGCAGCGTGTTCCCTACCCGGTGCGCCTGGTCCTCGATGCCGATACGTACGCGCCGACGGACACGAACGTCTACGGCAAGTACCGGGCCCTGTCGTCCGGCCGGCGCTCCACCGCGTCGGTGGAGAAGGTGGCCGGCTACCTCGGGGTGTCGAAGTCGACCGTCGAGCGGGGTGCGCGCCGCCTGGGCACCCCGGCCGCCACCGACGGGGTGGTGGAGCTGTTCACCAACCGGCAGACCCACAAGGTGACCGGCACCGGCCGCACGGCCGAGCGCTGGTGCCGCGACCTCGACAAGGGCGAGGCGTACGTGTGGGCGCCCGTGCTGGCCGCCGACACGATGCGCGGCATCATGCACCGCCTCTACCTCGGCCTGTGCTACGCCACCGGCGTCAAGGGCCACCAGCCCACCCTGGCCGAGCTCGCCCTGCTGCTGCGCCACCACGGCGGCAAGCTCGCCGGGCAGCCCCTCAGCGAGGCCGCCGTCTCCCGCCTCCTGGACGAACTCGACGGCCTCGGCTGGATCACCCTGACCCGGCGCGCCGGCTACCGCGGCCGCCACCTGATCGAGGTCCACGACCACCCCGTCCGCCCGGTCGACGAGCCCGACGCGACTCCTGATCCTGGTGACGGATCGGGACCCGATCTTGATGACGGATCCCTCGCGTATAAGGAAGACCTAGAGCTGAACGACGAGAGAAACACCCAGGTGGGTGGTTCTTTCCGCCGTAGGCGAGGTACCGGTAGTAGGCCCGCCGCGCCTGTGGACAACTCCCCGGCCGTGCCGGTCGCTTCGGTCGCTGCCGCCGATGCACCCGCCACCTTCCGGCCCACCCGTCGAACGCCTGTACGCCCCCAGGAGCGTCCCGCGTACGACGGACCGGCGCTGACCCTCAGCCCCCGAGTCTGGGCCGTCCTGGCCCCCGTCGCGGACCTCCTCCCGGCCGCCGGGGACTTCATGGTCCGGCGCATCGCCCGGGAGATCGGCCGCCAGCTCGACGACGGGATCTTCGCCGAGGACATCCGCGACCAGCTCGCCAGGCTGCGCCGCTGGACCGGCGACAGCGCGATCACCGACCCAGGCCGGTGGATCTACGGCGCGGCGCTGCCCGCCCGCCCCGGGCCCTGCGGCCGCCCCGGCTGCCACTACGGCTTCCAGCACCACACCGGCATCCCCTGCAAGGCCTGCGCCGACACCCGTGCCGCACGCGCGGCCGCTCACCCGCCGGATCCCGGCTGGCACCACTGCACCC
>Ga0247819_10000276_pt1 | contig 32052 bp, 23 predicted proteins | sample 13C_Xylose_Day6_FD_193428 | JGI IMG/M metagenome (GOLD analysis project Ga0247819, IMG submission 193428) | Soil microbial communities from agricultural site in Penn Yan, New York, United States - 13C_Xylose_Day6 | ecosystem: Environmental > Terrestrial > Soil > Agricultural land | place: USA... | reverse complement strand
ATCAAGCACCTCATCAAGGTCAATCTCCTCTTCACCGTCCTTGATCTGAATTTTGGGCGCGCCGGCGTCACGCACAAAGTACCAAAGACAGTGCTCGAAAAGACTCGTGGCGATCTTTCGGGCCGTCTTTGCCGAGTTCTCTCTGTACGGTTTGTTGAATCCAGAGAGATGTACGCAGGTCTGCAACTCTGTGCCGACGGGCTTCATCCTCGACGGGAGGGTTGAAACGCCTTGAGCTGCCGTGAACGCAAATGAGCGATGTTTGATAGCACCGGTTTCATCCTTGTAATCACTACTGATGTTGACCGCTTCGAACGCTTTCAACCAAAGCAAGCGCCCTACCCCCCGACACCCTTGTTGAGCCTTATATTCGCTATCAAGCGTTTCAAACGAGGCCATGTTTTTGTCGTGGAAGCCGGCGCCATTGTCAGTAATCTTGAAACCCATGATTGGTTCTTGGGTAGGAGCGCCCCGCTTCGCCTTGGTAGCATCCAAAGCCAGACTGGATTGCGGCACGCGGACTATCTCAATCCTAATGCGGCCATATTCAGGATCGAAGCTAGTTTCGGCAATCGAATGAATCGAATTCACGACAGCCTCGAACAGCGGCATCAAGCCGTGGCTACGTGGTAGAGGTGTATTTCGCAGCCGTCCTGGCAAATATGTATTTAAGCTCACTCGATCCCTACCTCTTGATCCTTTGCCATCGCAATGCCCTAACAAATCTGGCCATGCTAAAGCTCAAAAAATCAGCTTCATAGCGCTGCGCGACGCAACTGCAAAAGAAGCCCTCTCGATGGAAACATGATTTACATCGACTTGACCGATACCACTTCTACATAGCGGAATTTTTTCCTGGCTGCTTTGGTGGCTTCCTGCTCTGCCACCAGCGTACTCAGCGTATCGGCTTCATGGACGATTTCAAGCATCCTTCCTTCAAACTCATTGCTCACACGGAGAGTCACCAGAAGCCTCGGGGTGAAGGCTCTGGAGACCTTCTTTTTCGCCACTTTTGATACGGGCACGGCAGCGACGTCAGGCTGGATTTCTTCCACGAGTGAGGTGCTCACCGGTGCAGATATTTCAGCGTTGCCGAACAACGCTTGGCGCATATCTTCTTCGGTCCATTCTTTGTTCATACTGCCTCTCAAGGGCCTAATCACTAAACCAGCGCCATTCTAACAGCTAGTCTTGGCGAGGCAGTTTCCAGCACTGGAATGTGTTCTGAGCACTACTCTCCGGAGGAAACAAGGTTGGTCAATTCGCATCAATACTCCCCCACATCTCAAATGACCAGATCCAGCAAGTCGAGTGGCAGATTACAGGTTGATTCAGCAGAATCATTTCGCTACCTGCAAGGGGGCAGCGGGCCTTAGATGAAACCTATAACTGGCGTAGGCGCATAATCGCATCGGTGATGGCTCGTGCATTCTCGTCCAGCGTTTCCATGGCACCCATTGCGTTAGCGGCGACACTTTCCACTCCATCCTCTGAGATCCATTTGGTCACTTCTTCAAGGGCCGCTGCGAGGGCGTGCTGGTTGTGGAGGAGCAGTGTGAGAGCGTCCGCTGTGACTATGTTGGCTTCAGAGTTATCTGGCATTGGGATCGTCCTTGAGTAAATGGTGTGGGAAGACTAGCTGAACACGCCGCTGGCTGGAGCCACTTCTCCAGATCCGCTGACACCTGGGGATTTGCACTGACTTGACGACTCATTTGCAATCGACCTAACCAGCCATTTGCAACGGATTTGCCCCCTAGCAACCATAACCGGTAGTGAACGGCCAAGAACGGCTAGGTGGTATTGTCTAATTCAGAACAAAATCTAGCAGACAGCTCGTAGGTATAGGAATTAGGATGTAGGCCAGTGGCCATCATAAATCATCCTCGCCAGCTCCTTGCCTAACTGTCGGAAGGTGATTCGAGATGACGCTGTGAAGCCGAAATACGCGATCCGCATGCGAGAGGGAGTTTGATGCGCCTGGCAAACCTGAGCATTCGCAACTTCCGCAATTTTTTATCGGTCGATATCCCGCTTGCGGGCAACATTGTGTTGCTCGGCGAGAATCGTGTCGGCAAAAGCAACCTGCTGCTCGCCATTCGCCTTGTGCTTGATCCCGCCCTTCCTGATTCGCTGCGGCAGTTAAGACTGTCTGATTTTTCGGACGGTAGCGATTTGACAGCAAACCCTCAGGTCGAAGTGCATCTAGATTTTGCTGATTTCGATAGCGACCCCATGCTCGTTGCTTTGCTCACTGACTTCCGCACTGCAGGCAATCCAACGGTTGCACGGCTGAGCTATGTCTACCGCAAAAAAGCCGATGTTACTGGCGGACTACAATCCAGCGAGGATTGTGAGTTCATTGTCTTCGGCGGGGGTGATGAGTCCCGCAGCATTCCCAGCCGAGTACGCCGTCGTATTGCAATTGACATGCTGGATGCCTTGCGCGACGCCGAAGGACAGCTCGCTTCCTGGCGACACTCCCCACTCCGGCCTTTGCTTGAGGACTCATTTGCTTCAGTCAGCCGGGCCGAGCTGGATAGCGTCGCAAATGATTTAGAGGCGGCTACAGCAAAGATGGAGAGCATCCCATCCGTAAAAGCTCTGGAGAGTTCTTTACGGAGTGGCATTCTCAATTTGGCTGGTAACGCGCATGATCTCAACGCAAGGCTACGTTTCGCGCCCGCCGACCCGCTCCGGCTCATTCGCTCTATCGCCATGTTCATCGACGACGGTAAGCGCGGTATCGCGGAGGCCAGCCTTGGTTCAGCGAACGTTGCGCTGATAGCTCTGAAGCTGGCTGAGTTTGCTTGGCGTCGCACGAAGAATGAACGGAACTATTCGCTGCTTTGCATTGAGGAACCTGAGGCCCACCTCCATCCCCAGTTGCAGAGGGCGGTCTTTGAGAAGCTCTTCAATAACCCTGACGCCGCGCAGGCTCTGATCGTGACCAGCCACTCTCCGACTCTGGCCGCAATCGCGCCGTTGCGTTCAATCGTAACCCTGCGGCGAACGCCAGATGGTTTGTCTAAGGCTTACTCTCTTGCTGCGCTGCCGGTGACAGCTGACGAACTGGACGATATCGAGCGGTATCTCACTGCTACACGGTCTGAGTTGCTCTTCGCAAGAGGTGTGATTTTCGTCGAAGGCGACGCGGAAGAAGCATTGCTCCCCGGCTTCGCCGATGCGCTGGGGTACAACCTGGACCAACTTGGCATCACCGTTTGCAACGTGGCGGGCGTGAATTTCGCTCCCTACGTGAAGCTGGCAGGTAGTCTCGGTCTGCCTTTCGCGGTCATCACTGATTGGGATCCGCTAGACGGCACAAAACCTCCGCTCGGCAAAGCGAGGACGGTAGGTATTTGGGACGCCTACTGCGCGGTTGCCGTTGGTGCGCGCCAATTGACACCCGAGAACCGCACTTGGTGTGAAACAGCTGACTTCGATAGCTTCAGTAAGGCTTGGGCGTCGTTCGGCATCTTTCTGAACGATCAGACCTTCGAAGTAGCTGTGGCAAATACACCTGGCCTCCAAGGGGCGCTGCTGGACATTCTTGACGAGCAGGGATTCGGATCTGTCCGCTCGTCGCGTATTAAGGCTTGGCGTACGGGCACTCCCGTCGATCCTACTCAACTGCTTGCAATGATTTCTGACATCGGCAAAGGCCGGTTGAGTGCAAAGCTCGCGAGCAAACTGACAGGGCTCACTCCGCCCGACTATATCACTTCGGCTATTAAGTTCTTGGCGTCCTATGTCTAGTAGGTTCGCGTTGGAACAAGCGCTTGCAGAGCTCAAGCTCAATAGCGAACAATATGATGCAGCCATTGAATGCGGTCATTGCGTTGTCCTGGCGGGCCCAGGAAGCGGGAAAACGAAGACGCTGACTACCGCAATGGCACGTGCCCTGATGGACGATGTTGTCGATCCGCGTGGAGTTGCCTGCATTACGTATAACAATGAGTGCGCTACGGAGCTCGAGGAGCGTTTAGCTAGATTTGGCGTTGCTAACAGCGACCGCAGCTTCATCGGCACTGTCCACAGCTTCGCGCTCACTCAAGTTCTTACTCCCTATGCTCGCTGCATTCCTCATCTCCTCCCTGACGGCTTCCGAGTTGCCACGAATACCGAGTGCCGTGCTGCAGTCGAAACCGCATACAAGTCGGTGTTCGGCGAGATGGGCAATGCACAGGACCGTTGGCGCCTTGCCGAGGAGAAGCGACGTCGAGACGTTGATCGTACTCTGCCAGCTTGGCAGGGACAGAATCCAGAGCTTGCATCTTTTATCGAGACTTACGAGGCGGAACTGCGTTGCGAGGCGCTGATCGACTTTGATGATATGCCACTCCTCGCCTTCCGAATGATCAAGGACCACAATTGGATTCGTAACGCTCTAAGCGCTCGGTTCCCCATCCTTTTTGTCGATGAATATCAGGACCTGGGGCACGCACTTCATGAACTGGTGCTCCTGCTCTGTTTTGAGAGCGGAATCCGACTCTTTGCAGTTGGCGATGCTGATCAGTCGATCTATGGCTTTAACGGCGCCAACCCAGGCTTGCTGCAAAGTCTCATCGCGCGCGACGAAATTAAAACGATCCGTCTGCGCTTCAACTATCGATCTGGTGCGAAAATCATCAGAGCCTCCTTAGGAGCACTTGGCGAAGAGCGCGACTACCGTGGTGTGGAAGGTGCCCCCGATGGAGAACTGGGATTCTGGGCGGTAGATGGCGACCATGATGAGCAGGCTCTACACATCGCTCAGGCAGTCCTGCCCTCACTGCTTGACCGAGAGTTCAAGCCCGATCAAATTGCAATTCTGTATCGCGCTGCATGGCTCGGAGATAAGGTTGCCAACGCACTTAAGGATACAGATATCGCCATTCTGCGTACTGATGGTAACGCGCTGGTGAGGCGCAATTCCCGTCTTGCCCGATTCGTCGAAGCTTGTAGCCGGTGGGTCACTGGAGGTTGGCGTGATGCTTCGCCGACCTATCACCGGTTACTCGGCCAAGCTCTCGCGATTGTGTATGGTGGGCGAGTTAGCGCGGATGAAGAACTGGCTATAACCCACCAATTGATCAGCTTCTTGCGTAGCGGAATCGATCGAGAGGAAACCGCCCATGCTTGGTTGACACGCTTTTGCCGCGAGCTGATTGAGCCTTGGCAGAAAATTGCCCGAAACACTCATCAGGAATGGGAAGTCTGTTCTGAGTTGTTAGTGCGGACCGACCCGGCGTCGAAGCTTGATATGCCCCTCAATGTTTTTGCGGGACGGATAGATGGCTCTGGCCGAGTGACCTTGAGTACCTTACATAGCGCCAAAGGTCGCGAGTTTGACGCGGTCATCATGTTTGGTATCAATGCTCAAGACTTCCCCAACTGGCGCGACGCTAAGTCAGAACGAGGCATGCGCGAAGCTAGACGTCTGTTCTATGTCGGCGTAACGCGGCCTCGAAAAGAGCTCTGTTTGGTTTTTCAGAAAGCTAATCACTCGCCTTGGGTCACTGAGCTGTATCAGCGAAGCCAGCAGCTTTGAGTTCTTCCCTGATAACGCAGCTAAGCTTAGGCACTAGCATCGTAGTGAATATATTTTGGCAGTTGGTACGCGGGCACCTGTCTCGTCGCCATATGTCACGCGCCTTAGGCCAATACTGGTAACGGCCCCGTGCCATAGATATCATCGCCAGCTATTCCGGAAAGTGCGAACTGATGCCCATTTTGCAAAACCATCGGAAGTCTATGGCGCGCCTGTTGATGCGCTGCCTGGTGGACCGCCAGCTGGCACCTCGCGACCTTGCCCAACCCCTGCATATCGTGCTTCCCCGCTGGGACGCCAAACTGGGCGACGCGATCGTTTCTTCATTCTTCTTTCGCGAAGCGCACAAGCTCGGTGCCCGGGTCACCGTGCTCACCGTACCGGAGCTGGTCGACCTGCATCGGCTCGATTTCGGCGTCGACCGGGTCATCTCTGTCGCTTGCGCACCCACGCTGACCGGGCTGGGCCCACTGGTACGGGAATTGGGATCGGTCGATGTGTTTGTCCACCTAGTTGGCCGTATCCAACCCATCGAGATGCTGTTCATCCGCTTACTTAAGCCCGCCCGGGTCTACTCGCTGGATGATGCCTTGCACTGCGTCAGCGGCAAGCTTGGTGAAGCAACCGCGCAGCTCAACGTGGTCGAGCGCTATACCCGGGTCCTGCTCGACCTCGGTGCGACCCGTATCAACCGCGACTATATCGTCCCGCTTCCCGAACGACAGGACGACAACGTCGCGCACATCCTGGTCAACCCCTATGCCAGCCGACCAGATAAAAGCCTTGGGTTCGCCAGAGCGCTCTCGCTGGTCCGTGCCCTGGCGGATGTCTGGCCGCAGCACCATATTGGCATTCTGTGCAGTCCCGCCAGCCGTGCCGAGGCACTGCAGCTCGGACACGCCATCGCCCGCAGCAACGTCCGGACACTGGTCGAACTGGATACGCCCCGCGCGGTCGCGGGTTCCATCCAGCGGGCCAGAGTGGTTGTCAGTGTCGATACTGCCATCGTGCACATGGCCGTCGGACTGAAGGCGGCATTGGTCGCGATCTATCCGGCCAGCAACTCTTCCAATCCCTGGCTGCCGCCGCTTTCCCCCCATACCCGGGTTGTGTTTAGTCGCCAGGGACCACGTCAGTACCCGCACACCGGCAGGAAAAACATGAACGAATTCACTGATGCCGACGTGATTCAACCCGTCGCCGAACTGCTCCAAAAGTCAATCGATGCGGCCCTCGCAGTGGATGCGCATATCGTTTCAGGTCTGGGCGTGGCCACTGGCACGCTGGCCCGCCAGCTGCCCTTGATCAGCCGGTCTTTTCCTGAAATCGCCGATTGCCATCCGGGTACGCTGAACCTGCAATTGTCACGACCGCTGCGTTTGATCCATCCTCATCACCGCAGCGCACCGCTGGCTTGGACACCGAGCGGACGTACCAGGGAGGTGTTCGACTTGCTGCGTATCGAGCTGGAATTCGACCACCTTGCCCACCGCGTGCCGGCCTGGCTGTACGTCGCCCATGGCTCGCCACACCGGCAGACCCCGACGGTGCACGAGGTGATCGCGACTCGCCTGGAGCTAAACGGGGCCCAACGTTGCCGCGTGCACCTGCCGGCGCATGCGGTGGAACTGTCCTGAAACCCATCAGCCGCAGTGTTCGATCAAGCGCTCACACTCCCCCAGCCAGAAGCCAAGATCGGGTTCGATATGCAGGAAGATGCGTGACAACAGGGTTCCCTCTTCAAGGAACTCGGCCACCGACACATCGCGTGTCGCGGTCCGCTTGAACCAGGTGTTGTACAGCTTGAGCAGGTTCACGTCGCGGAGCAGAAAGTCGCTCACGGCAATGTCCGTGCGCCTCATCACCGCGCAACTGTCGAAGTTGTACAGCGGTCGATAACCCGGGTCGCATACCGATGGCGAAATTGTCACCAGCTGGTGCGGCGACCTGGCGACAAGCTCCTTGATCCCTCCCGGGTTGCCCCAGGCATGTGTCTCGACGGCGAGCCCGGTCGCCAGTGCCTCTGCGAGATCGGCGTTTCCCGGCAGTGAGGCGAACAGGCATTCGCTGTGCCAGTGCAGTCGCTTGTCGAGTCCCGTCGGGAACAACAACGAGGTCGGGTCGCGCAGCAGGATGCTGTCCGCGTCGATCCAGGCCCCGCCATGGCGATGAACGTAGGCCATGCGGATGAAGTCGCTCCTGGCGACGATCGCCTCGATCCCTTTGTCCATGCTGAAGGTCAGCGACTCGAAGCGCCAATCCTTGCCGAGGATAGAAGCATCTATGCAATTCTGCAGGCTGACCGGGGTTAGCAGGGTGAAATTGTCCCCCAGCGCCCGCTGCATTGAGACCAGAGCCAAGGCGATCCACGGCGGCATGCTCTGCCCCGCCGCCGTTTCCCAGTAGCTCACGTAGTTCACACGCACAACGTGGCCCTCTCTGCCGTCACGCCGCCACTGCCCAGTAGCCCAAGGTCCTCCAGGTAATTCCGCAGCAGCGTTAGCGAAGGTATGCATTCGGCCTGCCGCAGGAACTCGTTTCCCAGAGCCGCCTTGTACAGCCGCAACCAATTGGCCGCCGGCACCCGCGCCAGGAATGCCGGCAAGGCTTGGTAGTTGTCCGTCGAAAACAATAGACGCAACGTGCGCAGGATGGGTTGGTATTCCGCCGCCCCAAGGAGTTTGGCCAATGTGTCGTCCAGCTGATGGCTGATTTCCACCATGTTCAGGCGCTCCTCGACGGTGGCATTAGCCAGGGCAACCCGCGGATCGATGGCAATAGGGTAGATCGCCTGGAACGAGCGGGCACCGGCTAGCAGGGACTCACGCAACACCTTGTCGGCGGTCGATCCGGTCACCAGCACATCGTCACCAAAGATGACGTGCACGCCGCTCCAGCGATAGAAGTTCTCCGCGGGAATCACATGGTCCTGGACAAGATTGACCCGCTCGCGCTCTTCAGTACTCAGGCTCGCGTAGTTCTCGCAAGGAGGAGCGATGCGCGGCAGCTTGACGTTGATCAGGGTGGGCAGGCCCATATGGGCGAGCTTGACGTTGATCTCCTCCACCACGATGTCGTAGAGCACGTTGGCCGTCGAAGGCACGTTGCGCCAGCCAGTGGTCATCAGCACCACATTTTCGTCGTGCTCCCGCGCGCTGGTGAACAGCCGTGCCCAGTGTGACGCCGGGTCATCCAGCTGTCGCTCCAGATAGTTGATCACCAGGCCGGCGAGAAAATTGATGTCCTTCTGGCTGCCGTACTTGGCACGGCTGTAGATGGCCGTCAGCTCGGAGGCGCTTGCGCCACTGCTCATGTCGCGGAATCCGTCGGTGCCGTCGATCGTCAGACAGTTCAGGGCATGACCGCCGAGCACCGCGACATAGCTGTCCATATTGATTAGGTCTTGCGCCAGCAAGCCGCCAGCGAACGCGCGCAGACCTCCATTCACGTGCTCCGCCTGCGGCCGGGCCACGGCCTCGCGAAAGCGCGCCAGCTGTTCGTCGACAGGCGCCGTGGCGAGTAGATTCCAGTCATTCGATCGGGAGTTCACGGGACAATCCTTGTATCGGTGCCAGACGCCGGGCTGAAGAAATCCAGGGGCATGTCGATGCGTCGACGCCCTTCGAAGTAGCTGATCCGGTGCAGGCCCAGTGGTTGCAGTTCATCGACCAGGGTGCGGATGCCGGCCCCCGCGTCATGCGGATCGTGGGTGTCGGAACCTATGGTGAACGCCGCGCCGTAGGCGATCAGTTGGGGCAGCAGGGTGCGTGATGGATAGCTCCAGACACCCTGAACCTCACGAGTCGAACCGGGCAACAGGCTCGACTTGCGAATGCCCGAGGCATTCAGTTCATAGGCCACACCATTGCGGGCGAACAGCGGCAGCATCGGTTCCATCCGGCGCAGCACTACGTCTTCCGCCACCCCGCGCAGCAGCGTGTCGGCGTGCCCGACTGTGTCGAACAGCCCGCACTCCAGCAAGGCTTGCAGATGGGCGAAATAACGGTCGAGAAAGGCCGGGGCGGACAGCCTGGCCAACTCCCAAACCTTAGCCATGGGCTCGCCCGGTAACTCGACGTAGTGGATCGAGCCGATGGCGAAATCCAGATCGTACCGGGCCAGCAACTCGCGGTTGTAGGCATCCGCACCCGGCATGTAGTCGAACTCCAGTCCGCGCAGGATCTTGATCTGTCCCTGGTGCTCCTGTCGTGCCCGCTCAATATCGGCGAAATAGCGCTCCAGTTCCGCCTCCAGCAGGCGATTGTCGCTGTCCACCGGAAACGGCGCGTGGTCGGTAATGGTGAGGATCTTCACTCCGGCGGCGATTGACGCCCGCACCAATTCGTCCACCGTACCGACGGCATGCTTGGAATAAAAGGTATGACTGTGGGAGTCGATCATGCCGGCACCATCTGTTCTAACAGGCCATCGTGATTGGCCAGTTCCTTGACCAGCCAGTAGGGGTTATTCGCCTTGCGCAGGATCTTGTGCACCAGTTCGAGGTCGTCGAGACGCGCCAGCAGGTCCCTCAGTGGTTGGCTGTAAAGGGCGCGGACCAGGGGCGTGTCGCGTACATGGCTGGCCAGTCGCTCCCAGCCAATCCGGTCAAAGTGGATATTGCCCAGGCGCTGGTGCTCGATGCCGTACAGGTAGACGTCACCATTAGGTTTCACCGTCAGGTCCATGCCGTTGGCGTGAGGAGGCGGGTTGAGGCTGCCGAGGGTGAAGCGCTTGTTGACCCGGGCTTCGATCGCGTCGATGTAGCCATGCAGATCCAGATAACCTGGTGGCGTGTCGGCCGCCGGGTGGACCAGGTTCTTGTAGTCGATACCGAACCGTTCCTCGCCGACCACCAGCGTATCTTCCAGGGCATTGCCCGCGACGATCCCGGCGTCGAGGCCCCAGCGCGCCAGTTCCTCCCGGAGGTAGTCGCGGGTGAACTCCCGATCAGTGTCAATCGAGCGAAACGAAAAGCTCAGCCCGGCCGGTTTGTTTCGTCGCAGGTAATCCAGGCTGAAGCCATGAGCCCGCCATTTCACCTTTTCGATATGGTGGCTGTCCGAGCTCAGTCGGATATTGCAGGTGTCGCCCCGGCTGACCACGATGCGATTGGTGGTGTCATAGAACTCCGCCATCTTCTCGTGGGGAAAGAAACCGCTTGTGATGAACTCGAAACGCTTGCCGCCCTGGGAAAGCTCAAGAATCTCGTGGAAGACTCTGGCGTTGTTGAGGGGTTCGCCCTCTCCGCTGATGGAGATGCGCTTGACGTCGGGGGCGTTGATCAGCGCCGCCAGGTTCTCCCGGGCGAGGCTCGATAACTCCATGCTCATCCCCGTCTTGTGCTTGTCGGCGTACATGCAGAACGCGCAACCGATGCCGCAGATTTGGGTGATATCGATGTACAGCAGGTGGCCTTTCAGATCCATCTTTCTTGACTCGTTGCTAGCCTGCACGATTGCACAGGCGTGGGTTGCACATGACCGGTAGTCACCGGTCGCGTGGGGCATCAGTAAGGCTGCAATACCTGCAGCTGCGGGATCTGCACGGAGTCGCGATGGACCACTGTATGCAGTACCCGATCCTCTCGGACCGCAGCCATGTCCGGGTAATCGCTGTAGTGGTCGTTGCTGATCACATAGGTCTCGACATCGAACTCCGCGGCGGCCAGCACCGGATGGTCGGCGGTAAGGGTGGGCGGCATAACCAGTACCCGGGCTTGCGGAAACATCGCTTGGAGTGCGTTGTCGCTCATATCGAGCTGGCGGCGGATGCCCGGATCGAAGACCAAGGTCACGCCATAAGTCGCGGCCAGGTGAGGCACAAGTGTCTTGAGCACCTCCAGACCGATGAAGCGCCGTTTTCCGCCCGCTTCGTTCAGGTAGCAAAGATTATTGCCATCTACCACCAAGTTGCGGATTTCGTTTTCCAGCAAGCGAATGGTGTCGCGCAGGCGGCGCTTGCGTTTTTCCTCTTCCCGTTCCAGTTTGCGCTGGTGGAATTGCCGATCCTTCAACACCCTATCCGGACTGCGTTGCCCGACACCAAAGCGGTTTTCACATTCGTCATGGGCCATCCTTTTATCGAATGAGCTTTGCGCATTGTCCAACTGGTTGATGAAGCATTCGGCATCGATGATGTCCCGCTCCGTCGCCCGCAACTGGTCATGAGTAGTTTTCCAATTGCGATACACCTCTCCGGCCACCGCCTCCCAGTGGGCGCTGGCCTTTCTGACTTCGTCGACGACGCTCTGCAGGCGTTGCACGTCGTTGTCCAGTTGCGTGATGGTGGCCTTGGCCTGCAATGAATCGAAGCCCTGGTATCGCCGCGAATTGGCGCTCAGGCGCAGCTGCTCCCGTTCGCTTTCGCCGAGCCCGGATACCAAGCCCTCTTGCCGGCTCTTGAACTGCGCCAGCCGCTCCTGCAGGGTGCTGACCTGGCGCTCAGCCACGCGCCGTTCACTGGAAAACCAGTGCAACGGCGACCAGCCCGCCTCGGCAACGCCCTTGGCGCTGTTCAGCTCAGCGCGGCTGGCCTTGATGCTCTGTTCGACCCTGGCAAGCTGCTCCCGCGCGGCGAGAGTTTCCCGTTGCACCTGAGCGAGCCTGCTATGGTTGCTCTCCTGGTCGAATCGCTCGAACCATTCGAGGTCGGCACGCAGATTCTGGATGTCTGCATTGATCTTTATGATTTCCCCCTTGAGGGATACCAGTCGCTTGGCGTGATGGTTGCTGTACACGGTTCTCGCTCCTACTCAATCCGTTGGTTCAGGTGGCGCTCTGCGCGGCGCGTTTGCCGGAGGCATGCACGGCTTTCGCCGCAAGGCTCAGCGCGACCACCGTGGCCGCGCCAGCGGCGAAGCAGATGACGTTGGTCAGGAGAAATTCGAGAGGGGAAATCACAGGGTTCATTGACTCACTCCTTGGTCGTCTAAAGTGGGCATCAGGCGCCCAGGCGTATCCCGCATTTGCCACAGAAGTTGGCGGCGGCCGCGACTATCGCGTGGCAACCGGGACAGGTGGGTTTGAGCAACATCTTCTGGCGCATATGGCCGATCTGGATGACGCAGGGCACGGTGACCCGGTACGCCGGGCTTGCTAGGTCGAATGCCGTCCAGATCCCGGTGATGGCCCAGCCCACCGGGCCAGCCAGCACTGCTAGACCACGACCCAGGGTGCTCGAACCCGCCAGCACCACGCCACGCCCTACCAGGCTGCTCATGGTCGCGCTGGCGACCACCGCCGCCACGTTGTAGGAAGCCAACCCGGAACTACCGAGTGAAGCCAGCAAAGCCGCCAATGCCCCCGGCCCCATGCCGGGTCGGTACGTCAGTCCGCCCAGGGATTCGAACAGTGTTTTGCGGTCTTCCTCGCTCATCCGCGCCAGGGACTGGGCGAATACCTTGGTGATGATCGCCATTTCCATCTCGGCGCAGCTGGCGCTCGCCTTGTTCTTCGCGCCGACGTGCCCGGCCACATCAGCCAACAGCTCGCGGTACGGCACACCACTGCCGCCGCGGAACAGGTTGACCAGTGAGTTGCCGCCAAAGCGGGTAAGCTCCTCGGCGAAAATAGCCCGGGTCGACTCGCCGACACCCTTGTCCTTGTCGGACATCAACTGACGACAGACTGAAGATGACAGGGAGATGCGGCCCTTGCCGTTGTCGGTGATCACATCTATCAACAGGCCCACGTCGTCGGCGCTGGCACTCATCAATACATCGGCAAGATCGGGGTCGTGAATGATCGGCATCCCGGCACTCCTTATTGTTCGCTAGAAGAAGGATCGTGTGGCGTGGTCTGGCTGACCCAGGCGCCCGCTATCGCGGCCAACCACTTGCGTGGGCCGGATTTTGAAATCTCGCGCAGCATCAGCGCATCGAGCTTGAGACATGCGCGTCTACGCCACTCATCGCGGGCATTGGCCCGGGCAACTTCCGGCGAGGCACCCACAATACTGGGGCGCTGATCCGGATGGACCTTGCATTCGCGCAAGACCTTTTCCACCGGATTAATCTCTTGAAGCCGCTCTTCGGCCTCCAACTTGTGAGCTGCAACCAAGTAATCGCCACTGTTGCCGATCGCGCTGGCCAGCAGTGCCCAGTCCTGGGGGCGCATCAACAGGAAAGCAGGTGGCACCCCCAGAGCCTGGGCAAGACGCTCGATAGTGCTCAGGTCCGGGTTGGCATCGCTACCTTGCGCTGGTGATTTCAGGGCCCGCAGCGTGCTACGAGCGATGCCGGTTTGCTGCTGGATCTGCACCGCGGACAAAGGCCCGGGGCCGTCGGCATCGTGTTGCGTTTCCCGCAGCGCACCTGCGACAGCGAGAACGGAGGATAGGTTGCGGCTAAACCATTGGCCGAGCGAAACCTGAATGGGTTGAGGCGTGAGGATATTCATTGCCATCATCTCGCTATTAGATAGTGGCACTTTAGTAATATTTTTAGCGTAGCGAAAGGCCTAACTGGAGCGCTGCCACTCCATTTTTAGGATCCCCCGATGGTGACTGGAGCGTTGTCACTCCATTATTCTGTGCGTTGTCAGGGTGAAGACAACAACGGAGCCCTGTAAATCCAACGCTACGCTTTTCCCGAACGCCGGGCGTTTGCCTTTCTGAGCATTTCATCCAACTGCGCTATGAGTTCATCCGGGTCCAATTCGGTCCAGTTGCCACAATCCGCGGCAACAATCATTTCGGCGAACTCCGGGCTGTACTCAGGTACCCGGTCAGCGACCACGTCGTCGACGAAAGACGTGAAAAACCAAGCGCCCTCCGCCTCTTCACCAACAAGCCAGCCTTTGACTTGCAAGGTGGCCAATTCCCCCAAGTAAGCACCATCGTTCAGGTGTGGGTGAACGCTTAGGACAGCAGATTTGAGCGCCGACGAACTAGTACCGCTTTTCGCCAACTCGACAATCATGAGTTGCAGCGAGGTCATCTCGGCCATTGGGGCCTCCGATTTAAGTTAGTGGGGGCGCAAGGGCGCAGGACGCCCCCTCGCCTCCTCCAGCAGGATGACTTGTGAGATCGTTTCACCAAGCAATGGTGGTCAGTCGTTCACCGGCAAGTCATACCCAATACTGAACAGAGCCTGTTCGATGCTGCGAAGTGTTTGTTGGGTTGTTTTACCGACCCGGAAAGGACTCTCAGAACAGAGAGGATGTTTTGCCACTTGGCTGAGCACGTAGCTGGCGTGCATGTTCCAACGTGCGTGATGCGACCCTGAGCGCAGGCGTTTGAACTGAAGACTTCCGATACTTGGGTTACGGCGTTTAGGTGCGAGAGCAGTGGTCGACTCTTTCGCCCCGGCCCAAGGGAAATTAAGCGCCGGCGGAACTTTCGTCAGGCATTTGACATTGCAGTATTTGACCACCAGCAATCCCAATGCAGCGGCTACCCGGCTGTCGTAGATGATGAAATCAGGGCAAAGCAACGAATAGATTTTGGTCATTCCCGAATTGAAGCGCAGCGATTGATTACGAAGAATCGGGGCGTCGGGATCATTGTCTACCAATGCTGTAGCGACATCCGAAATCATCTTTGCAAGGCCAGTCTTGTTGGCTTTCAACCATTCGTTGTTGCGGGAGGTGACACCTCCCCAGGCCATGACGTCGAGGGACGCCTGGAGGATCAACGCATCGCTGCTGCCAGCAGCGATCAAGTCTGCGCGCAGTGCGGACAGCGCCATTTCGTTGCTGGCAGCGCTAACCCCTGGGTTGAACGCGAGGCGGGTATTACCCGGGTGATTCCAGCAATACGAGGTAAACGCGCCGTACAGGCTATTACACGACCACCGTACTCCCGAGCGACGATCAACGTACTCATGCGTGATGAGCGTGTCCGAATCAAGATGACCCGCCAACCAGTCGATGAATTCGGGGACGTGATCAAGCTTAGCGTAGGGGTGTTTAGTGTTCATGAATGCTCCTGTGGGCTGGCATATTCAACGCCCAATTGCGTGCCAGCGGGGCTATGATGCAGCCCTACTAGACACTGATTTGTCCGAGTTGAAAAATTATGCGAATTATTTCAGATGAAACTGAACACCGAGAAAAGCGACGCAAATATTTGCGCAAGATTCTCCAACGTGCAGGCCGCGCTTTGTCGACCGAGGAGTTGCATCAAGAGATGCTCGAATGGGCGGACGGTACCGCCAATCCGAGGACAACTCGGCGTGACCTGTTTGAGTTGAAGGCGGAAGGGTTTGTAGAAAAAGTACCCGAAGAATCAGGACAGCGACGCAGAGCGCATCGCTGGAAATTGGGCAAAGGCAGTTTTGACTTGGCGCTTTCGCCGCAAGAATCGATGACCCTTAGCGCTATTTTCCAACATGCTGAACGCTTCGGTTTCTGGATGGACACGAAAGAGCTTACAAAGCTGCGCGAGTACGCGGCCTGGGAGCTGAAGTCTCGATCAGCCCGGCATTTAGTCGCCGAGGGTCGCATCATCACTGGCACGCGGTTCACTGTGCTGGAGCATGGGCAACATGACCATGAGCACCTCAAGCTCATACAAGGTGCAATGATCGACGATCATAGCCTGACCGTGCGTTATAGACCTCGAGATGCCAACGGCGTGGAGTGCTCCTACCTTCTGAAACCGCTAGCGCTCGCGTACCAGGACAGCAACATCTACCTGTCAGCATTTGTAGCAAAGGAGACCTGGCATGGAGAGGCGCCCGATCCTGGCTTGCCAAGAGGAAAGTACAGCAGCAACGGGATTGGTAAAACCTGTGCGCTGATGTTGCATCGGATGGTGGACGTGCGGGTGGCGAGGGATGCTATCCAAGAACCTGAAGGCTATGACGTTCGCTCCATCGAGGTTCAGCGAGACCTAATTTCTGTCCACGCGAACGAGACGATAGAGTTGGTGTTGCGGTTGAAGGAGAACCTTCACAATCGCCTTACGGAAAACGCGCTTGCGGCGAATCAACAGGTCGAAAGAGATGGCGATAGATGGTTGCTGCGGTGTGAATTGCTCGACACTCAGGGTCTTAGATTATTCCTGATGAGCAATGCCGCAGACGTCGAAGTCGTTTCGCCCGCGCACCTTCGCTGTCATGTCCGCGAGCAACTCGAAACAGCGCTATCGCAGTACACGTGCTGAAATCGACTGGAAAGGCTCCCGGCATCTGGCGCAAATTTTGTACATTCTAGCCCTACGCCAATGGTGGCTGGCCAAACCTCGCGCTCGGTCAACGCCTCTATGCTAGTCCGTTTTAACGGTCCAGGGCTGAATGGATGCTAATACAGCAGATCGTGGAGGTAATCCCTCTAAAGTCTGGAGAGTGTGCCCATTTTGGAAGCGATTGAGCGACGTAACAAACGGTTCGCATCGCAATGGTGGCATTGGTTTTTTTTGCGCCCAACCCGACAAGCCAGAAAGGAGCATGTGTCAGACCGGTGGCAACTGGACGCGCGCCCAGCAAGCAGAAGCTATCGGCCACTAGTAGACGCTCCTGCACTGAATATTTCAACTATCCGCCAAGCGATACAGCGCTTGAACGTGGCAACTGTGCTGTGGAATTCAATAAACCTTCACATCGTAGCCCAGTGCTCTCAACGCCTTGCTGGTGCGACCGTTGCGCGGTGGGACCACTTCCGGCCGGGCCCAGCCGATCACCTCGGCTAGAGAATTCAGGCCATAGCGTGGGATGCTGTAATCCCAGTCGCGCCCAGCATGGTACAGGCGCAACCAGATCTCATTATCTTGCCCTTCGTAGAGCACATGGTGGAGTAGTTTACGAACATCCCATCCCTTGCGGTTGCGCTGACGCAGGATGAGTTCGGCAAAGGGCCGCACACGTGACTCCCTGTCCAGCGTCTTCAGCTCAGGAAAGCCAAGCTCGGCGGTTGGCACTTTTATTATGTGCTCCATGGTCGCGTGGGTGTTGCGACACAGGACGGCGAATTCCTCACTAGATAATTCGAGCACCCTGTCCTGGGCCAGCAACTCACGCACCGCCGGTGCACTCTCATAAAGCGCGTAGTCTTCGTACGATGGCGCTTCCGACAAAGACTTCCACCACCTCAGTTCAACCTCCAGTGCAGCCTGCGGGTTGGCCCGATGGTTTTCGTGGAAGTCCTCGTATGGCTTGCGCTGGGCGTCACCGACATGATTGTAATAGTAACCATGCAGAAATTGATCGACATGCCAAGCACTTGGGACATCGGCACTCACCCATTTGGGTCGGTAGTCTCCCAGTTGTTGCTGAATGCTCTGCAGAATACCGAGCGTTTCTAACCACTCCTGCTTGAAATTGTCCTTCCGTCGGTCAAAGGCGGCCTTCTCTTGGACAAAGCTCGGCCCTTCCCATTCGGGATGGCTGCGCTTCTTGCGCGACTCGTCGTAGATGCCCTTGTTCCAGAGGTTGAAGCGCTCCATTTCAGCGATGTAATCCGCCGAAATAGGGATGGTTACTTCCAGTTCACGCAGGTAGTCGAAGAGGTTTTCCAACTGGTTGTCCATGCCATTGGCGAGCAACTCGTCCGCCGTCAGGAAAACTCCCGCTTCAATGTTTGTAAGCCACCCATTATCAGTATGGTTGGCCGAGCCAATATAGGCGCCGTAACCTTTCCACCAAATTACCTTGGGGTGGAAGCGGTCGGGGACAAAGCGCGTAAATACATTATCTTTCTGATGTTTGAACAGGCGCTTAAGCAGCTCTACCGAAACGGGCACGGTGTGGTCGTAGCGCATCCATAGGTCCAGACGCAGCTTGTTAACGACGCAATGGCCGACCAGATCCTGGGTGATATCGGATGCACTACTGCCATAGGCCACCGCAGCCAACACGCCATCTACCTCGACCTCGGCCCCAGGTAATAGGTCGCGCAGGTGTACCCCGTTAATTCGATTGGCGATCAGCTTCATGTCGACTCCTTTCAACGTATTGCATTGGACAATGCGCACACGACGCTACTATATCCGTTCAATCACGAATTGAGCGGTAAGCGTCCGCCCAACTCACCTTGCGCAAGTCAGTCCGGTATCCACCGACGCGACAGCAACTGATCAATCTCACTTACTCGCTGCGTCGGCAAGCGACTGAGCGTAGCCGTGATTGGCCACCAAAAAGCCCTTCGATGTCATTCGGCCTGATTAGCTGAAGCAACCATTCTGTGCGCGTTTCAATCCAGCAGAATAATGACTGAATGCAGTCGGTAGATTTTCCGGAAAACGCACCGGTCTCTATGAGCCCTTTCAGGCTCGCCACGATTTCGTATGGAAGTCCGGATGAGGCCGCCACGCGCTCAAGCCACGAGAGCTCTTGCTTTGGAGCAAGATCGGCACGCCGCTGCATAGCTGACGCCGCACGACTTTCAATCCACTCTACATCGTTCGCTTGGCGCTTACGGTACGCAGCGAAAGTCCTACGGATCATCGCTTTCACCGGCTCGTCCGGGGCATCTTCTTCACCGACGGGAAGCCAAGCGAGGAGGTACTCCTCGTTACCCTCAAGCATTTCGAAATGGATGTGGTCGAGCAAACCCATTAGCGGATCATCAATTTTCAGGCACTGATCCGATTGAGAAAAGATGCCCTGCAACGTCATCCAATGGCTAGCGATGTTGTTCTTCGCATCGTTGATATTGATGATCTTGCTAGGGATGATTAACACGAATCCTTGGCCTCCCTCACCTGCCCGGCCCGCCCTTCCAGCGGCGTTCAGCAACTCATGGGCATCGAGTTGCTTCATCCTATCGCCAGCGACGTACCATCGGCTGTCGCCCGCAATTAAGACAATATCACTCGGAAGATTCATGCCTCGCGCTAGGGTCGAAGTGGCGAAAAGCGCATCAATACCATCGCGCCGCTTGAACAGCGATTCATGCAGAAGACGCTCGTTTTTCAGAAGCTGCGCATGGTGGCTTGAGCGAATGCCATCTGTTGATAGCAGTCACTCTTGTCAATCCAACTAGGCTGTAACCGCTCACCTCCAGGTATTCAACGGTGCTGCGCTTACACAACGGCAATACCCTGCCGACACAACGGACGAGCGAACAGGATACTTTCACTGCATCAATGGATTGCGCCTTCCTAACGTACGGGTGAGCTGAGCTGACGGTTAGGACTCACGCGCCGTAGTTGTTGGAAAAACAGCCCCTGTTTTGGTTTGTACAAAGGCAATGCTTCTGGCAGCCTCTAAACATGGCGATGTGCCTTCATTCTAAATGCCATCCAGGCCGCAAGGAGAAAAATTGAGAGAGCCAACGGCTAATGCGCGCAAGACCTATCGAGAGTTTCGTGAACGCATCATCGACAGCTTAAAACCCCGGCAGGTGCAGGATAGCTACTCGCTCGAAGAGCCCCATCCCCTGCAGCGACTTCGCCTGAAGGTCACTGCATTTCGTGAGCATCTGGCGTGTAACGGTGAGCAAATGCTCGCGCAAGACCCGGAGGTCGAGCCTCTGTTGCGTAAGGCATTGGCCATACCTGATGAGATTCGACTACTGCCCACGAAATCGGAGAAATTGACGCAGAATCTGATGTTTTTTCTGCCCTTTTGGCTCATGGCCCGAAGGGCTCAAGCGCTGCTTCAATCGATTGGCACCCATGAGGGGCGCAAACTGCTATTTGGGCTGCAGGTCAACCGAACCCTACCAGGCCAATACTATTTCAACCCGTCTCTCGACTTCGCGTTGCTCAGGCTGGAGGCCCCTCGGACATTCGAGGCATTGCGCGATATGGTTCACGTGGACTTCGACTTGATGCAGGCCTGCTACAGACTGGGCGTTCATCGAATGGATGAAATGGATCGCGTTGCCAAGACGCAGTACGGAGGCGCCAAAGGGGCTCTCGTGCGTGTTCTAGTGGAGCTGGGCATGATCCGCTCAACGAAAGCCCTGGAACAATTGCCGAGACGTATTGATTGGTTCTACGACGAAAACTGCCTTACTCAGGATACGCTGCGAAAATTCCGCCAAGTCGTTCAGGTGCTGGGTAATGCTGGCGCGGACCCCACGGCCATCGTGCAATTGCTCAAGTACCCCGTGAGCCGCCTCGACCCACAACGCTTATCTGCCACGCTGGCGGTCCTTAAATTAAACGGTCCCCAGCTTTCGGTGCTGATCGAGACCACCGGCGAGCAATTACTACTGGCAAAAACAGAGCAATGGACATTTCTGTGTGAAGTGCTGAGGCTTCAGTCTGCCGCCGAGATGGGCCGGTTCAGACGTTTGCTCGATTCGGGGCGAACCCCAAGCCGAGAGTTCTCGTTGGCCTTACTTGCGGCCGGTGCTGATGTCGCTGCACTCGAAGTCTGCCAGTCGCTCATTCTCTCGGTGAGCGAACGGGTTGATGTGTCGATACCTATCTCTGCTCTGCAGCGATTGCTTGCCGTCCCTCACTCGCTCACATTTGCCGAGTTGTCCAAGGCCGAGGACTACTTGATGTTGGAGCATGATCTGGAGGCCTTTCTGCAAGTGCTGGTTCAGCACGGATATGGCAGTGCAAACAATATTCTGGATTTTCAGCACTGCTACAGAAGGATCGGCGCAAACGTACTCCATCGCTGCCTGCAAATCGCCGGTACTTGTGTCGATGCAGAAACGCCGGCGATCGTCGCACAATGGGTGGCGCAGGCTGGAGCCGGTGGTCACATTGATAGCTTTGAGTATCTGCTGCAGTCAGGAGAGTTACGTACATTCCACCATTTGCAACAGACCCTTACCTTGGCCCCCCTGGGGGTTCCGATGCTGCGTTATATCCGTGAGGATCGCGGTGTCACCAACTTGCCGGCCTTGCGCAAGTGGTACTACGAAGAGGCACCAGGTATCAACGAGTTGCGGTTCTGGAGTGTGCTCGATGAGATCCAAAGGGTACTCTTGGATGATGCTTTCGAACGCAAGAATTTCACATTGCTGGATGGCAACCGAGAATGTGTCGAGCGACTTATCAATCAACGCATTGTCACCTCCATTGGGGCTATTCCGTTCCCGTCCGACGAGGCGACGTTGGGGACCTACCGCGAGGCCAAGCGCATCCTGCTGGAACAAATTGTTGTCGAACTGGCTCCTCGCTTGAAGAACATGCTTACAGAGACCAACGGTGTGCTTGTTAAAAGTTTGATGGAGCATATCGATGAGCCACTTGAGCAACTTCGACAGAGAATTGCCGATCTAGCGCCTCTTCTGGGTGATCTGCTCAGCGGTCGCGGTCCTAGCGGGGCGGCTCTGAGCGATCTGGAGGCAGATCTGATAGCGATCGTATATCACACCACTTCAAGCACAATCCGTAGCCGCTGGTCTGAGGTGATCGGCCGCGAAAAAGACGTCGCCAGTCTTGTGACCGGCGCTCAATACTCGATGAACTGGGACCGAACCGAGCAGCGGCTTGATAGTGCGGTGGATTCGCGCGGTCTACAGGCACTGTCGGAATCATTACGTTTTTCAGCATGCTTTAGCGCTGGCTACCGGGAAGACATGCACAAAGCTTGTCATGGCCTAAGTCCGAAACGGTTGGAAGATGTAGCTGCCGACGTCTGGTCGCTGGCATTGCACCTCGGTGTACTCATGGCTATCGCCGGTTCTGAACCTAATGTTCGCTACTGGTTCGATCAAGGGACCGAGACTATTACTGCGATGGCAGAGGCCCATCCGCTTGCCTATCAACATATCGAGTCACTGCATGCCCTGTTCCATGTTCAGTTGACAGATGCCCTGGATTCGCAGGAAGCCACTTTCGTCGAGGGCTTGGATGATGTTGCAGCAGGCATTCTGGCATCCCGGCTAGATATGGGTTTCAACACTGCCTCTGCCACAGCGAAGGAGGACTTACGCAAGGCCCTGGCCAAAGCACGCCAAGTCGTCTTGAACGTTTATCAGTCTTGGACCGCAAAGCAGAAAAAACGCTTCAAGCAGAAGACTTTGAACGGCTTGCAAACTCAGATGCAGGCCATCGTCTCTAAGGCTCCTGCGGCATTCTTCGCCAAAGAGGCGACTGGTCTGTGCACGTCCTCGAATACCGAAATGTGGCAGGAGAAGAGGCATTCGCACTTGCTGGTGTTCGCTCCTGGCCAAAGGCGGCTGGCGGGAATGGCGTTACTGTATTTCGAACGAGTTCCTGCGCTGGATGCAGACAGAGATACGCTGATCATTCGCGCGATTAATCCGGTGAGAACATTCTTAGCCACGCACACCGTGTCTTCCATCGTCGATGCCTACTTCGATGTCGCTATCCGAATTGCTCAAGCAAATGACCTGGCCGCAGTCGCATTCCCCACCCCTCTGGGCATGCACTTGATGTCGAACCATCAGGACATCGAGGGCGAAATAGATAAGCGCTTCATAAAGCGTGCGACGCACTGGGCAGGGACGTTCGAGAAGGGGCAGCGTTTGCTCACACAGCCACATAGGGTGACGGCAAACTTTTATGCTTATAAGACTGGAGAGGTTCGTGTCGATACGCTTTACACCGTCTGGCACTCCAAGGAGTGCGAAAAGAAACAATTGGCCGTGACGTGAGGACCTTGCAAGCCAGGCTCCTAAACAGGCCAATCATTGATTGCCTGACTTGCGTTAGGTGAATTACGCGGACGTTGCATGGAGTCCTCGCGATAAGGGTGATCGCGTCCGCTTATAAATACGCGGACACCATCGCCCTAAATACTGGAGTTCGGTAGGTGTGTTCGCCATCCGCTTACGGGTTTGTTGCCGGCCTTACCCTTTTTTCCAGCATCGCCTCCTCGGTCAGTTGGTTCTCCGTTTCTCCCACAGACTGTTGGCGCTGATGGAATTTTGAACCAGGCTACCGGAATTCATTGACCCACCCGAGTAGTCAAAAAATGATGACCTTGCGGGTGATCTCGGAGGCAGCATGTGGTTCAGTCAAAATCAGCAGCCTGGGTCAAAATCGTATCAGCGCCAAAAGGAACGCAGCGCTTGGCTGCGTTGGAAGGCTAATACTTTGAGACGGCCACTCGTATAACGCTGCGTTCGCTCGCCTCGACCATCTTGCGCGAGCAGCATGCGCCCGGTGACAAGAGTACGCCCTAGGATCAATATCCCTCACGAACCAATTTACTGTATTCGTGAACGAACTCAGGACGCAGGTAGAACCGTCGATATGCCGTTTCGATAATACTGAAGTACTCGCTCGGTTCACCCCATGTAACATTCGATAAGATTGAACTGGAAGAATCGCTGTCGGCATGATGGTCGTTGTACTTAACTATATCGCTGAACCGGAAGCCCAGCTTCGCAAGCTGCGCATAGCTTTCAATCTCTATTTGAGTGGCCGGAGATGACAAGCCTTTCATAGAGGGGTCACTTAGGTGAGCGGAGTAGGTGGCATCCCACACGACGGCCATCTGGCTATATTCGGCAAAGGCATCATGTCGTGAGGATGGTCCGCGCTCTTCACTTAGCACGTGCACTGCCTTCACGAACTCTTTGTAGAGGGCGAAATAGGCGAGCGTTGCACCGCAGTCTAGCGCGAAACGGATAGTATCCAGTGCCGATTCGGCCGTCTCCCATTGTCCACCGATCATAAAATATGCTTTTGTCTGAATACCTGCGTCCCTAAGTCGCTTAAATAAGCTCACGATTTCGGCGTTCTTGTAGTCTGCCCCCGCCTTTAGGCGCTTCCTTCGAGTTTCGTCGCCATGTTCCAAACCAAATGCCAGCATGCGGCATCCGGAAGAGACCAACTTTGCAACAAATTCATGCGTTCCAAAACTTTCCTCGTAGGAGAAAAAGTCCTCGACCCGGAAGATTCCTCGCCAGCCGAACGAACCTTGGCGCCCCTCTCGGACTTCCCGAAGGCCGTTCAGGAACGCGCTGGTCCAAACTTTGGCTTGCGCCTGTCCCGTAAGATCGTGCGTCGCCAGCGCCGAGATCTGGGGCAGCAAGTTGTCATCAATGAACTGAATTCGCAGGTCACGGTAGGAGGATGAAAGGCGCTCAAGCTCAGCTAGGACTTGCTCAACCGACCTTCTCCGTTCGCCACCGCTGAGGTCTTTCCGTTCAGTACAGAAGGCACAGTTCCAATCACACCCTTGCGACATCACAACGTGCGCCTCATGGACTGAACCGCTTAGGTCACGGGTATGTGCCGGTTCATAAACACCATCAGGTCCTTGGTAGATACGCCTGTCAACGTCAATCTCCATCCAGGATAGGTCTAGTTGCTTAGGAAGACTCCCTAGCGATTCACGGATACCTCGAAATGCAAGTATCTGACTCAGCGGATTCGCTACAAGGTGCTGTGTTGAGGGCCATGGATCAGTAGAGCCTAACGCCTGGAGGAGATCGTCCAGCGCATTAACTGCCGCCGAAGGAATCGCAAAATCCCATGCTTCACTTTCCTCATCAGACTTCGCAGAGAAGCGCCATACGTCGAGGTTCGCTGCAGGACCACCGACGATCAGTAGCGGATGGGCTGTCTTACGTCGTATCGCTTGGAAGAGCTCCATCGTGGAACGTAACGTGCTAATCACTACGTTGCAGCCGATTATGTCGTAGCTGTCAGCGAGCTCAATTATGTCATCCAGTAACTCGGGGAAGCGATGACAGTCAACAAGATGGATATCGTGCCCCTTGACCGCAAGATGAGTCCCTAACAAGCCAAGACCGAGCGGAGGCGTACTAGTAGCAGAGGCACCCCGAGATTCACCCGAAGTGACGGAAAGCGGAGGCAGCACAAGCAGAATACGCCGAACGGAACTGCGGACCTCCTTTCGTGCGGCCACGACTTCCGGATGCTCCGAGCCAGTCAGCGACTCAAAACGTACACCCGGCATTGGGCCAATTAATATACGCGATTGCGGAAAGTCCAAGACGGAAAACCGTCTCGACGCGGTCCCCTGGGAAGGATCAATGAACTCCGCACCAAAGTGAGTTAAAAACTCACGAGCAAGCCAAGGATGCCCTCCATCGGCGGTTACCGCCAAGTCGATAATACGACCTAGTTTCCGAAGCAGCGAACCGAAGTCGTCTCCCTGTGCTGCATGAGCCGCCTCCAAACGTGTGCGCAATACTGGGGAAAATGCTAAATCAAGCGCAGCCCAACGGATTGCCTCTTCCTCGTCTGATGCCATCGCCTCTAGCACAGCCAATAGCTTGCTTGTAGGCATCGTAACGCTCAACAGGGCCGCATATAGCCGTTTATCACCCCGCCACTCCTTGGTCACCGGTTGGCCTTGTAATACATTAAAAAAACTTATTGCCTGCTCTACTGCCTGCCCTTCGTAGCGCGGTCTCAAGGTGGTAAGTGCAAGAACCGTCGGCGCGAGAAGTGGATCCTTATCGATTAAATAAGCAATATCGTATGACATCATTTCCACAGTACGACATCGCTCGCTTTCCTCTCGATAGGCATCTAACTCTTGCCACAACGTCATCTCCGGTGACTCCGGCATTTCGTTTTCGAATGCGATCAACAGATCCGGCCTTACCGCCGTCAATCGGGCAAGACGGATCTGGAGTTTGAGGTCCGACGTCAGCAGCTCACGGAAGTGGAGACAGAATTCCTGCGCCAGGGATTTAGCCGAGCGGCCGAATTCGGTCGAGAAATCCGACAAGTAGAACAACAATTCTTTCCGAAGGAAGCCGTCGGACAGGATCACATCCAAGAGATTGGTCGGCAGTAATCCGGTAAATTGACTGAAAGACGACGACACTCCCTTACATGCAGCCATGTACCTCCAGCATACGTCCAACCCACCGGAATCACGGAGTGCATTTGTCTCGCGCGGATAGCCGCCAAAATTGTGCTTCAACACATTACCGATGAAGTCCGCCAAAGGTCTAAGCTGAGCAAGCAGTGTCTTGCATTCGGCGGCGTTCATGCTCTTACCGGCATCGCTCACATAGTTGAATGCCGAGCACAACTTACTCCAATCTCTGCCGATGTCGACGCGGTCAGGACTGTCTAAAAGCTCTAGCAAAAATGCTACCTCCTCCCGCCCCTCAGCCGCTTCCCTAGCCATGTTCCGTCGAACAGTCCACTGAACTGAAACTGAATTGGCCATTGGCCAACCCGTCTCAGAAAGAATTTGAAACGCACAGTCCTCCCAAGAGAACTTAACCTTGAGATGCTTTGCTAGCGAAAGGGCATCGTGTTTACGCTGACCATAGTTTTCAGCGAGTCGAACGATAGCTTCCGACAAGATATCAACATCGCTTTCCTTAGGTTCACCCGCAATTTTGCTACCTCGAAGCTCGATCAATTCGACGTTGCTAAATGACTGTCCGGGTAACTGAATTCTGAGCTCTTCAATGAGCATGGCGAGCCCCGACTGTTTGGAGCACACTAGCGGCACGCCTGCGCAAAGGGCCTCCCACCCCGTCAGACCGAAGCCTTCGTGCCATGAAGGCATCAGGGCAATGTGAGAGCTAGCCAAAAGCTTGTAATTTTCGTGCTGTTCGGGCGTGAAGATCACTGGTTCAATCGAGAACATTGCATTTTCAGCCGCCCTCCTCTCCAATTTCGACAGGAGCGAAGAACCTCCATCACTTTCCACACCACAGACAAAAAGTCGGCCTCTAGCTCGGAAGAAGCTAAGTTTGCTTTTCCTCGCCTTGTCGTATGCTCGTAGCAATGCCTCCACGGAAAGAATGCCATTCTTGATGGTGTCATCGGAAAGCCCCAACCGGCCCGAAACGAAGACCTGCAACATCCCTTCGCCAACATTCACCGGTTGAATTTCGGCGGCTCCTGGAGTCAACTGCTTTAGAAAAGGGCGCTCGTCTTGGCTTTGAGATGACTGTCTGAAGCGAGCTGCAAGATATGGCCCGACGGCAAACGTCAAGTCCGCAGATGCAATAATCATTCGCTGCTGCTCGGCACGTTGCTCCACCACTACGAGGTCATGCCCTTTCTGTCGGGCATAGGCGGCGTAGTCCATGTGGCTGATGACTGCTGACAAAACCTGAACTTTGGCAAGCCCCCCCTTTAACAACTTCGCTGTCTGAATAGCGAGATCGCCCGTCTTAACATCGTGGCCGAGGACTAAGACACCACGTACCATACCCTCCGATACATCCGAAAGGTTCTGCCGGATATCATCGACGATCGAGTCAGGCTTGAAATCATGCGGGAGAAGAACAATACCTCTAGGTGGTATGGCATCGCCGCTGGGCAGTACTTCTACAAAACAAAGGCATCGACTCCCTTTCGGAAGCACCTTAGCCATACCTAGGGCGACTCCCGTATTGAAGACGTTTAGGCCGCCCTCTTCACTACCCCAGCGCGTTGCAATAAAAACGACCATATAAGCCATGCATCCTCCAGCGTCCGTCTTAATCTCAATGGCACTAGGCATTCGCCGCCAGCGTACGTGCCTGCCAACGGAAAGAAGTGACGTTCGTAAAGGTATCTATCTTAGCGGTCCGCCCCTGATGCGCGGCACTATGTAAATCTAGGTCATCCACGATGGCGAAATACAAGAAGCAACCAGACGTACTCCTCAGCCGCTTCGTGAATCAATTCTCTGGTTCGTTGACCAGCCAGTAAGCTTTCGCTGCCCCTCCCTGCCTCGCGTAACTGATACAGAACGCCATAAGATCACTCAAGTGAGCATTGATCGCCGAGCGGCGAATGCCAGGCTGAACGCCGATCACGGAAAACGTGAGCTTGGTGGCCTGTGTAGTTTTCAACAGCTGAGTAACGTCGGCTCTATTGCCGCGAACAAAGTAGGAGGGTGATGTGTGTCTTGGAAGCATCCTATCCTCCATGTGCTGAACAATCGTCGGCACGTTGCAGTAATAGACCGACTTGACCAACTGTCCTGCCACCTCGTAGACATCACCCACACGGCCTCCACTTGGTGGCCCACCCGCACCTTTGCAGTGGTAGAAGCTGACGTTGACCTCATCCTCAGCATTCTTGGTGACGCAGATATAATCCGCGGCCTCCCCCGCCCTGTGGTCGTAGAAGAGTCCTTGAACATCCGGCAGGTTGACCAAGTGTCGCTCCAGGTGCTCCTGCACGGTCAGGTTTCCCGCGAGCAGGGCTCGCTTTCGCAACGTCTCGGGGGATTGATCCTGGGGTAGAAATTCGATGTGTATGCCACAGCCCCTCCAATCGATGATCTCTGCATCGCCAGGAGCCAAAAGTTCGGTTTGCAGCAACGGTGCAGCCATCAAATTCATCCCCTCAAAGGATGATTTATCGGCGGCATAGAACACTGGACTGTGCTCGCAGAGCCAGTCCGCCATTGCAACCCAGGAATCGTGGGCAGATTCGATTTCGATGGAGACGTCAGGATCCAGACACGTCACCATCCGTGCGTTTGCCAAGTGAAATCGCATTGGCACCACGCCGAAGGCGCTAACCAGCGAAAAGGCTAATTGCCCCGCCTGTAGGTCGCACTGAAAGTTCTGGATGTCCCACTCAACCAATCTCGAATATTGAACGCGCTGCTGGGTGGCAGCCCGAAAGCGGACTTTCGGGTTGTATTTGAATCCGCTTTTAGGCCAGTTCGCCGCTATGACCACATCTGGTAACCGACTCAAAGGCTTGCTAGAGCGCACGATGTCTAACTGGGTTGCGCTAAAAGGCGCATTACCGGAGAGGCGTCCGTTCAGGGTTTGCACCCACTCAACGAAATCAAGGATCGAGAGGCGCTGATTGCTCCATATCCGGGAACTGCTGCTTGCGCCAATCGTTTCCTTGACCTGTCCATTCATACCGCTGCCGAAGAAGTGTCCTTGGGAGAAGACTCGACTGTCGCCAGCTGTCACCGCCCTCTCCGCCTGAGGGCCAGTGAGGGTTCGATAAGTCTCTCCCTGCGAATTGAACGTCGTGTTCTTCAGCCCAACGTTGTAAAACTTGACCTCCTCCAAGCCCGCGCGCGCCCTGCTGGTCTGTTGGTAGCTAAGTGGTCTGCAGCCACCGGGAGCAATCGTGTCCATGATGCTGAGGTAAAGCTTTTCCGTTCGACGGGTCGACCCTATGTAGCAGAGTTTTGCCGCCTCGAAAAACATCAAGAGAAACACGTCGTGACGCACATCGATCAGAGCATCAGAGATGGCCCAATTGGGAGACGTCTCGTCTGCCGTCAAAACCAACGAGATTGTCCCGTCTTGCGTTCCCCACTGCTTCACAATCCGCAAATGCCGCCCAATCGTGGAGTCAAGGAGCCCAAAATTCGGTGGCTCGTCACACTCGAAAACACGTACATGGGCATATAAATTAAAAGACAGCGGCGAGACAGATTCGTAGTCAGATTCGGCAATCTTCCTCACGGGGAGCCTTTCCATAAACTCCTGCTCCTCCAGAGATCCCGCGAGTTGAGCGATCGCAGCCTCATCAATCATCTGCGCAAGATTTACGCCTTCCTTAAGAAGAGACGCTGTTGCCTCCTTGATACGGAAAGTTGGTGCAATCAGCGTTGGCGGGCCTGTGGTTTCGTCCACACGGGCGAAGCGTCCAATGAATTGAATTGTGGGAACCAGAGACTGGTGGGGAGCATGGAGCGCCGCCACCTTGAGTTTCGGAAAGTCATAACCCTCCCCGAACATGTCCACACAAACGATCGCTTCCAGCGCACCGGTGATTAGCCTTTCCTCAATCGCCTCCTGCTGACGTTTCGTAAGTTTGCTGCTAATGGCCTCGACCGCTATGCCCAGGCCTTGATAGAGCGGCACTAGATCCTGTGCGGCCTTGATAGTCCCTGCGCGTACAAACAGCCTATGATCGAACCCGTTTGCCCTGTCCTCGTTAAGCTGCTGAACAGCCGCCCGAGCTATGGCTTGATCAACGTGTTCATCATCGAGTTCGTCCTCGATCGGTGCCGCACAGAAGTTAATTGGCTCAAAGGCCCCCTCATCGACAGCCCGCATTACCGGATATCGATAAACGAGCTTCCCTGGAATGACGCGCCCATCTCGTCGAAAGGGCGTTGCCGTGAGAAACAAGAACCGAGCTTTTGTGAAGTGTTCTACGTAGGCCATCCAGGAATCGGCCGGAGCATGATGGGCTTCATCGAAGATCACAAGATCGAAGAGATCCGACGGCGCACCAGGGGCTAGGTCGGGTGATGAGCTTGAAGGTGTCGAAACGACGACATCGTAGGCTTGAAGCAATTGCCATTCTTCAAGGGATTGAGGACGGCCGATATGCAGGTGCACGTCGGGAAGCGGACAATCTTCAGCCAGCGCACCAATCCGCCGGAGTGTGGACATGACCGAAATATGTGAATGCACCTGTTTTCTCAAGGCGCTTGAAGGTTCCACTATCAGTACACGCGCCGGCCCCAGCAGCATGGGAAGCGCCATCATCAAGGAGGTCTTTCCATAGCCAGTGGGCAAACAGACGATGGCAGGGTCGTCCTGCACGGAAAAATGCGCCAAAACTGCGTGCAACGCACCCAACTGTCCAGGTCTGAATCCATGATTGGGAGTACGCTGCTGTTGAAACAGATTCAGCGTCCCCGCTTGCTCAACAAAAAAATTCGGCACCGCAATCCCTCCTTTGGATCCGATTGAAGCGTACTCTGGTGCCGTTTTTGTGCAAGTGGTAAGGGTGTGGTTGGGTTGCGGGGCAAGTGAATTCAGCACCGACGACGGATCACCACCGGCGTGCAGAGATCATTTTTAGTTAGCTAATAAACATGCGTCATTTTATCCAGTGATCAAAAAATTAAACGGCATTGAATGTCCCTCCTCCAACAAGCGCAAGAGACAGAGTTAGATGGACCTAATGACAGAAAATCTTCCTATGAGAACGAAGTCCCATGTAGTTGACGATCAAGCAACCGCTTTAGTAAAAAAAGCCGTTGCAAAAAAAGGCTGGATTTATAGAGACTTACCAGAAGACTACGGCCTGGACGCGGAAATTGAGATTGTTAAGAAGCGAGGCTCAGTGACCGGCGCACTTATACGATTGCAGATCAAAGGAACCAGGACTGATAGAGGTAAAATCCGCCTGAAGTCCACGACCGCGCGTTATTTGTCTGTTTCGTTAATTCCCGTGCTACTGATCGACGTAAATGTCACTACCGGGGCCATTCGGGCGCTACCTGTCGAACAGGGTCATTTGACCCCACGTAAACCCACCGCCAAAACAATCTCTGTAAGTATGAAAGGATCCTTCCAGCTCAGTAAGGGATGGAAGGACATCAAGAAGATCGCAGTCGAACATCAAACGTCCATCTTAGACATCAACAGATATACACTTTATAACGCTTCGGCCCAGCTGATTCGCTACATCGACCTGCTGATAAATTTCGGAGGGGACGCAGATATCATGCTGAAGTGGATGCGGGCATTTGCGCCCGACGATGCCTTAACTTCCAACTACGGTTACGCAGTCCACTTACGAGACCAGCTTAAAAATGATCCCAAACTTCTAGATCGGTTACGTCTCCTCGTAATGGATTTTTATCCGGAACTTGAGAAAAAAATCGACAAATCAATTGCATTGCAACGCTCAGGAGGTCTTTCAGAGCGAGCGAGGCAAGTAGTCGCCATCAGCTACCCCCACAGCAAAAGCTGAAAACTGCCTGACGAGCCGTCAACTAGGTCCATCCCTGCCCTCCATCGCCGAAATTACTGCGGGGGACATTGGCACCCAGAAAT
>Ga0247819_10000275_pt1 | contig 32143 bp, 34 predicted proteins | sample 13C_Xylose_Day6_FD_193428 | JGI IMG/M metagenome (GOLD analysis project Ga0247819, IMG submission 193428) | Soil microbial communities from agricultural site in Penn Yan, New York, United States - 13C_Xylose_Day6 | ecosystem: Environmental > Terrestrial > Soil > Agricultural land | place: USA... | reverse complement strand
AACCACCTGATCCCATCCCGAACTCAGCAGTGAAACGATGCATCGCCGATGGTAGTGTGGGGTTTCCCCATGTGAGAGTAGGTCATCGTCAAGATTAAATTCCGAAACCCCTATCTGCGCATGCAGGTAGGGGTTTTGTCTTTTTTGGCGGTTGTAGCGCCCTTGCTATGTTTCAACCATGAAACACAGAGAAATAACCAATCAGCTAGAATAGCGCTCTTATGTAAACTCAGAAGTTCACTATGTCCGAGCCTGTCGATTCCCATCAGCTTGCCGACTTACCCCTGGATCAACTGGTGGCGTGTCACGAATGTGACCTGCTGATGCGCAAGCCTGCGCTCAAGCTGGATGAAAAAGCGCATTGCCCACGCTGCGGTTACGAGCTTTATGCGCACCGTCACAATGTCGTCCAGCGCAGCCTGGCACTGGTGCTCGCCGCCTTGCTGCTCTACATACCCGCCAACTTTCTTCCCATCATGCAACTCCATCTGTTGGGCCAAAGCTCGAACGATACGGTCTGGAGTGGCGTGGTCGGGCTATACAACACCGGCATGCCTGAAGTGGCGGTGGTGGTATTTCTCTGCAGCATGGCTATCCCCTTGCTCAAGCTGCTGTGCCAGCTGGCGGTACTCCTGAGTATTCGTCTGAACATCGGCCGCAGTTACGGTCTGTTGCTTTACCGGATTTATCACCATCTGCGCGACTGGGGCATGCTCGAGGTGTATTTCATGGGCGTGCTGGTCGCGATGGTCAAGTTGGTCGAACTGGCGGACTTGAGCCTCGGTCTGGGGCTGGTCTGTTTCATCAGTTTGCTATTGGTACAGGTGTGGTTGGAGGTGGTGATGTCACCCCACCAGATCTGGAGTGCTTTATCGGGGGAAGACCTGCATGCGTGCGATTGATGCTGGAATTCTGATTTGTGGCGAGTGCCATGAACTGAATCGCCAGGAGCCCGAGTGTGACTCGCAAACCTGCAGTCGTTGCGGTGCGATTGTGCATGCGCGGCGGCCGAACAGCCTGGTGCGAACCTGGGCCTTGCTGCTCACCTCGGCAATTCTCTACATTCCGGCCAACGTGCTGCCGATCATGACCGTCAGTACGCTGGGCCAGGGGGCGCCGGACACCATCATGTCCGGTGTCATCACCCTGATTAAATTCGGCATGTTGCCGATTGCAGCCGTGGTGTTCATTGCCAGTATTCTGGTGCCCACCTTCAAGTTGGTGGGTATCGGGCTGCTGCTCTACTCGGTGCAACGCAGACAGCCATTGTCTGCGCGGCAGCGGATTTTGATGTACCGCTTTATTGAATTTATCGGACGCTGGTCGATGCTCGACATCTTCGTGATCGCCATTCTGGTGGCGGTGGTGAACTTCGGCAGGATCGCCAGTATCGAAGCCAACCTGGGCGCCGTCGCCTTCGCCAGTGTGGTGATTCTGACGATGCTTGCTGCAGTAACTTTCGATCCCCGACTGATTTGGGATAACACGGAGTCGGATGACGACCATGAGTGATTTGCCTACGGCTAGAACCCGCCCAGCTTCGAACTGGTCGGCCATATGGATATTGCCTCTGATCGCCCTGGTCATTGGCGGCTGGCTTGGCTGGCAGGCGTACCGCGACTCAGGGGTGAACATTCAGGTTCGCTTTGAAAGCGGTGAGGGCATTGTTGTCAACAAAACCGAGGTGGTCTTCAAGGGCATGTCGGTGGGTAAGGTGAAAGAGCTGGTGCTGGATGCCAAAGGCAACAACACCGGTGTTATCGCCACCATTGAAATGAACAAGGAAGCTGAGCCGCACCTCAATAGCGGCACACGCTTCTGGCTGGTCAAGCCGAGTGTCACGCTGGCTGGCATCACCGGTCTGGAGACTCTGGTATCGGGTAATTACATTGCCGTGAGCCCAGGTACGGGAGAGCCAAGCAAACGTTTCAAAGCGTTGGACGAAGCACCGCCATTGTCTGATAGCGAGCCTGGCCTGCACCTGACGCTCAAGGCAGATCGATTGGGTTCGCTCAACCGCGACAGCCCGGTGTTCTACAAGCAAATCCAGGTCGGTAAGGTGAAAAGCTACCGCCTGGCCGAAGACCAGGGCACGGTGGAAATCAAAGTCTTCATCGAGCCGGCCTACACCAACCTGGTGCGCAAGCACACGCGCTTCTGGAACGCCAGTGGCATCAGTATCGATGCCGACCTGTCCGGGGTGAAAGTGCGCAGTGAGTCGCTGGCCAGCATCGTTGCCGGCGGTATTGCCTTTGCTACACCGGAGCACCGCAAGGACAGCCCGCCAACCGATCCGAACTTGCCGTTCCGCTTGTTCGAAGACTTCGATGCTGCCCAGGCGGGTATCAAGGTCAAGGTCAAGCTGAGCGACTTCGAGGGGCTGCAGGCCGGGCGTACGCCGGTGATGTACAAAGGCATTCAGGTCGGCTCGCTGAAAACCCTTAAAGTCGATGCTGACCTTACCAGTGCCGTCGCCGAATTGACCCTGGACCCATTGGCCGAAGACTACCTGGTCGACGGCACCCAGTTCTGGGTGGTCAAGCCATCCATCTCCCTGGCCGGGATCACCGGTCTGGAGGCGCTGGTCAAGGGTAACTACATTGCTATCCGCCCGGGTGATAAAGGTGCCTCTCCACAGCGCGAGTTCGAAGCGCGGGAGAAAGCGCCTCCTCTGGACCTGAAAGCGCCGGGGCTACACCTGGTACTGTTCAGTGACAACCTTGGTTCGCTGGAGGTTGGCAGCCCGGTGCTCTACCGTCAGGTCAAGGTCGGTACCGTACAGAGCTACCAGTTCTCCAAGAAGAGCAAGCGCCTGCTGATCGGTGTGCACATCGAGAAGGAGTACGCCAACCTGGTCAACGGCTCGACGCGATTCTGGAATGCCAGTGGCATCACCCTCACCGGTGGCTTGTCGGGCGTGCAGATCAAGAGCGAGTCGCTGCAGAGCCTGATGGCGGGCGGTATCGCTTTCGATACGCCGATTCCGAATGTGCCGCTCAAGCGCCGGATTCCGAGTTTCCGCCTGAATGCGGATCAGGAGGCGGCCAATCGCAGTGGCACCACGGTCACCATTCGGGTCGAGCGGGCTGATGGTCTCAAGGTCGGCACCCCGGTTCGCTTCAAAGGCCTGGATGTTGGCAAGGTCGAGCAGGTCGATCTGACCGACGATCTGCAAGCGGTGCTGCTCAAGGCGCGTATTACTGAAGTGCCTGAGCGCATTGCTCGCGAAGGTACGCAGTTCTGGGTGGTCAAGCCGGCCCTGGGCATCGTCAAGACCGAAAACCTGGAAACCCTGGTGACGGGGCAGTACCTGGAAGTTCAGCCTGCCTCGAAGAACCTGGGGCCGCAGCGGACCTTCAATGCGCTGCCCCAGGCGCCGGATTTCTCCGCGCGTGAAGCGGGCCTGGCGTTGGTGCTCAGTGCGCCGCGGCGAGGCTCGATCAAGCCAGGTGTGCCGGTGACGTATCGCGAGATTCCGGTGGGTAAAGTCACCGGTTTCGAGTTAGGGCAGACGGCAGACCGCGTGCTGATTCATATCCTTATCGAGCCACGCTATGCCGCCCTGGTGCGTGGTGGTAGCCGATTCTGGAACAGCAGTGGCTTTGGCTTTGACTTCGGCTTGTTCAAAGGCGCTACGGTGCGCACAGAGTCGCTGGAAACCCTGATCGAGGGCGGTATTGCCTTTGCAACGCCAGATGGCGAGAAGATGGGTAACCCGGCTCGACCGCAGCAGACCTTTGCCTTGTTCGACAAGGCTGAGGACGAATGGCTGCAGTGGGCACCGAAGATTCAGATCGGTAAGTAACAACAGCTGGATGACGTTTGTGGGAGCCGGCCTTGCCGGCGATGAGGGCGGTGCAGCGTATGGATCAGCTGTGGCCTTCGTCGCTGGCAAGGCCAGCTCCCACAATGTTATCGGTCCAAAACACAGGAATTGCAGGCAATAAAAAACCGACCCTGAGGTCGGTTTTTTAACAAGCGTGTCGCTTAGGCAGCTGCAGCTTCTTTCAGCGCCTTGATGTGGCCATTCAGACGGCCTTTATGGCGAGCAGCCTTGTTCTTGTGGATGATGCCTTTATCGGCCATACGGTCGATAACAGGAACAGCCAGAGTGTAAGCAGCTTGCGCTTTTTCGGCGTCTTTTGCGTCGATGGCTTTAACTACATTCTTGATGTAGGTACGAACCATGGAACGCAGGCTGGCGTTGTGGCTGCGACGCTTCTCAGCCTGTTTTGCACGTTTTTTGGCGGAAGGTGAGTTGGCCACCGTCGAGCTCCTCGAAAGACTTGGTAAATAGCAAACAAAATAGGCCGCGAATCATGCCGATGAGTTGATCGGTTGTCAAGGGCACTTGCATGGATCCGCTGAGTGGTTGTTCCTTACAAGGGAGTGATTCCCTTCTGCGGTACGACCTGTAAACTCGGGAGCTTTTGCTCTGCTTGCGTTGCGGCGCGGAGTATCGCACAACTGGGCGCGTTCCGGCACAGCCCTTTATCTTTAGGCGTAAAAAACTTTCAATGAACCTTCTGAAATCCCTGGCCGCCGTCAGCTCCATCACCATGATTTCACGGGTGTTGGGCTTTGTGCGCGACACCATCCTGGCGCGGGTGTTCGGTGCCGGCGTGGCTACCGACGCCTTCTTCATCGCCTTCAAATTGCCCAACCTGCTGCGGCGGATCTTCGCCGAGGGCGCATTTTCCCAGGCTTTCGTGCCGATCCTGGCTGAGTACAAGACCCAGCAGGGCGACGAAGCGACACGCACTTTCATTGCCTACGTCAGCGGGTTGCTGACCCTGGTGCTGGCCCTGGTCACCGCGCTCGGCATACTGGCCGCCCCCTGGGTGGTGTGGGTCACCGCACCGGGTTTTGTCAGCAGTGGTGAAAAATTTGAGCTGACCACCAACCTGTTGCGGGTGACGTTCCCTTATATATTGCTGATCTCGCTATCCTCGCTGGCCGGGGCCATTCTCAATACCTGGAACCGTTTTTCGGTGCCGGCCTTCGTGCCGACCCTGCTCAATGTGGCGATGATCGGCTTTACCCTGTTCCTTACCCCGTACTTCGATCCGCCGATCATGGCCCTGGCCTGGGGAGTATTGGCTGGTGGCCTGGCGCAACTGTTGTACCAGCTGCCGCACCTGAAGAAGATCGGCATGCTGGTGCTGCCACGCCTGAATCTGCGTGACTCGGGAGTATGGCGGGTGCTCAAGCAGATGCTGCCAGCGATCCTCGGCGTGTCGGTCAGCCAGATCTCGCTGATCATCAACACAATTTTCGCCTCGTTCCTGGTGGCCGGCTCGGTGTCCTGGATGTACTACGCCGACCGCCTGATGGAGCTGCCCTCCGGCGTGCTCGGCGTGGCGCTGGGGACTATCTTGTTGCCGACCCTGGCCAAGACCTACGCCAACCGTGACCGTCATGAGTATTCGCGGATCCTCGACTGGGGCTTGCGTCTGTGTTTTCTGCTGGTGCTGCCATGCACCCTGGCCATGGCGATCCTCGCCGAGCCGTTGACCGTGGCGCTGTTCCAATACGGCAAATTCAGCGCACACGACGCCGCCATGACCCAGCGTGCCCTGATTGCCTATTCGGTCGGCCTGCTGGCAATCATTCTGGTCAAGGTGCTGGCCCCTGGCTTCTATGCCCAGCAGAACATCCGTACTCCGGTTAAAATCGCAGTATTCACCCTGGTCTGTACCCAGCTGTTCAACCTGATGTTCATTACTCACCTGCAACATGCAGGGTTGGCCCTGGCGATCAGCCTCGGCGCCTGTCTGAATGCCGGTCTGTTGTACTGGAAGCTGCGTCAGCAGCAGCTGTTCCAGCCGCAGCCGGGCTGGGCCAAGTTCCTCGCCAAGCTGGTCCTGGCGGTGCTGTTGATGTCGGTGGTGCTGCTGGTGGGCATGCATTACATGCCGGCCTGGGAAGAAGGCGGAATGCTCGAACGTTTCCTGCGTCTGGGCGTGTTGATTCTGGCGGGTGTAGTGACTTATTTCGGCAGTCTGTTCGTGTTTGGTTTCCGTCCGCGTGACTTTGCCCGCAAGGCACTGCATTGAGCGGCGACCACGGCCAGACGTCGGTTTTATCTATTCCACGCCTCGGGGTGACGCTGCTGCCTGTCGTCCGCGCCCGGGTGTGGTTATAATCGACCACTTTATGAGCAAGAAGCGCGTTATGCAGCTGGTTCGAGGCCTTCACAACCTGCGCCCCCAGCACCGGGGCTGTGTCGCCACTATTGGCAACTTCGACGGTGTTCACCGTGGCCACCAGGCAATCCTGGCGCGCCTGCGTGAGCGAGCGGTAGAGCTGGGCGTACCCAGCTGCGTGGTGATTTTCGAGCCGCAGCCGCGAGAATACTTTGCCCCGGACACTGCGCCGGCCCGCTTGGCCCGCCTGCGTGACAAGGTCGCGCTGCTGGCCGCTGAAGGCGTGGACCGGGTGCTGTGCCTGGCGTTCAACCAGCGCCTGAGCAAGCTCAGCGCCGCTGAGTTCGTCGATACCATCCTGGTCGACGGCCTGGGGGTCAAGCACCTGGAAGTCGGCGATGATTTCCGCTTTGGTTGCGACCGGGTCGGCGACTTCGAGTTTCTCCAGCAAGCCGGTCTGAGCCAGGGCTTCACCGTTGAAGCGGCGCAAACCGTCGAGCTGGATGGCTTGCGGGTCAGCAGCACGCAAGTGCGCCAGGCCCTGGCCAACGCTGACTTCGCTCTCGCCGAACGCCTGCTCGGACGCCCGTACCGTATCAGCGGCCGCGTCCTGCACGGGCAAAAACTGGCGCGCCAACTGGGCACACCGACTGCCAACATACAACTCAAGCGTCGTCGCGTACCGCTGAGCGGGGTTTACCTGGTCAGTGTCGAAGTCGATGGCAAGCCTTGGCCGGGCGTCGCCAACATTGGCGTACGGCCAACCGTTTCCGGTGATGGCAGTGCCCACCTGGAAGTGCATCTCCTTGATTACGCCGGCGATCTCTATGGCCGGCGCCTGACGGTGGAATTCCACCACAAGCTGCGTGAAGAGCAGCGTTTCGCCTCCCTGGAGGCGCTGAAGTCGGCGATCGATGCGGATATCGCCGCCGCACGTGCCCATTGGCACGCTCAACCGCTAACGAAGAGCCTGAAATGACCGACTATAAAGCCACGCTAAACCTTCCGGACACCGCCTTCCCGATGAAGGCCGGCCTGCCACAGCGCGAACCGCAGATTCTGCAGCGCTGGGACAGCATTGGCCTGTACCAGAAGCTGCGCGAAATTGGCAAGGATCGTCCGAAGTTCGTGCTGCACGACGGCCCGCCCTATGCCAACGGCAAGATTCACATCGGTCATGCGCTGAACAAGATTCTCAAGGACATGATTGTCCGCTCCAAGACCCTGTCCGGTTTCGACGCCCCGTACGTCCCGGGCTGGGACTGCCACGGCCTGCCGATCGAGCACAAGGTCGAAGTGACCCATGGCAAGCACCTGACCGCGGACAAGACCCGCGAGCTGTGCCGTGCCTACGCTGCCGAGCAGATCGAAGGGCAGAAGACCGAGTTCATCCGCCTGGGTGTGCTGGGTGACTGGAGCAATCCTTACAAGACCATGAACTTTGCCAACGAGGCCGGTGAAATCCGCGCCCTGGCAGAAATGGTCAAGCACGGCTTCGTGTTCAAAGGCCTGAAGCCTGTGAACTGGTGTTTCGATTGCGGTTCGGCCCTGGCTGAAGCCGAGGTCGAATACGCCGACAAGAAATCCCAGACCATCGACGTTGCCTTCCCGATCGTCGATGACGCCAAGCTGGCCGCCGCTTTCGGCCTGGCCTCGCTGGCCAAGCCGGCTTCGATCGTGATCTGGACCACCACCCCGTGGACCATCCCGGCCAACCAGGCGCTGAACGTCCACCCGGAGTTCAAGTACGCCCTGGTCGACGTCGGCGACAAACTGCTGGTGCTGGCTGAAGAGCTGGTCGAGTCGTGCCTGAAGCGTTACGCGCTGGAAGGTTCGGTCATCGCCACCGCAGCAGGTTCGGCGCTGGAGCTGATCAACTTCCGTCACCCGTTCTACGACCGCCTGTCGCCGGTTTATCTGGCCGACTACGTCGAGCTCGGCGCCGGTACCGGTGTGGTTCACTCCTCGCCAGCCTACGGTGAAGACGACTTCGTTACCTGCAAGCGCTACGGCATGGTCAACGACGACATCCTCACGCCAGTGCAAAGCAACGGTGTGTATGTGCCGTCGCTGGAATTCTTCGGCGGCCAGTTCATCTGGAAGGCCAACCCGGCCATCGTTGAGAAGCTGTCGGAAGTCGGTGCGCTGATGCACACCGAAACCATCAGCCACAGCTACATGCACTGCTGGCGCCACAAAACCCCGCTGATCTACCGCGCCACCGCGCAGTGGTTCGTCGGCATGGACAAGCAGCCAGACAACGGCGACACCCTGCGCAAGCGTGCGGTCAAAGCCATCGAAGACACCAAGTTCGTCCCGGCCTGGGGCCAGGCGCGCCTGCACTCGATGATCGCCAACCGTCCGGACTGGTGCATCTCGCGTCAGCGTAACTGGGGTGTGCCGATTCCGTTCTTCCTCAACAAACAGACCGGCGAGCTGCACCCGCGCACCGTCGAGCTGATGGAGGAAGTGGCCAAGCGCGTCGAGAACGAAGGCATCGAAGCCTGGTTCAAACTGGACGCGGCCGAGCTGATCGGTGATGAAGCGGCCCAGTACGACAAGATCGCTGACACTCTCGACGTCTGGTTCGACTCCGGCACCACCCATTGGCACGTACTGCGTGGCTCGCACAGCATCGGCCACGACACCGGCCCGCGTGCCGACCTGTACCTGGAAGGTTCCGACCAGCACCGCGGCTGGTTCCATTCCTCGCTGCTGACCGGCTGCGCCATCGACAACCACGCACCGTACCGCGAGCTGCTGACGCACGGTTTCACCGTCGACGAAAACGGCCGCAAGATGTCCAAGTCGCTGGGTAACACCATCGAGCCGCAGAAGGTCAACGACACCCTGGGTGCCGACATCCTGCGTCTGTGGGTTTCGGCCACCGACTACTCCGGCGAAATGGCGGTTTCCGAGCAGATCCTGCAGCGCAGCGCCGACGCCTACCGGCGTATCCGCAACACCGCGCGCTTCCTGCTCTCCAACCTGTCCGGCTTCGACCCGGCCCGCGACCTGCTGCCGGCCGAAGACATGCTGGCGCTGGACCGTTGGGCGGTCGACCGTACCCTGCTGCTGCAGCGCGAGCTGGAAGAGCACTACGGCGAATACCGCTTCTGGAACGTCTATTCGAAGATCCACAACTTCTGCGTGCAGGAGCTGGGTGGCTTCTACCTGGACATCATCAAGGACCGTCAGTACACCACTGGCGCCAACAGTGTTGCCCGTCGTTCCTGCCAGACCGCGCTGTACCACATCAGCGAGGCGCTGGTGCGCTGGATCGCGCCGATCCTGGCGTTCACCGCCGACGAGCTGTGGCAGTACCTGCCGGGCGAACGCAACGAATCGGTGATGCTCAACACCTGGTACCAGGGGCTGACCGAGCTGCCGGAAGGCTTCGAGCTGGGTCGCGCGTACTGGGACCGCGTAATGGCGGCCAAGACTGCGGTCAACAAGGAACTGGAGAACCAGCGTTCGGCCAAGGCCATCGGTGGCAACCTGCAAGCTGAAGTCACCCTGTTCGCCGATGACGCTCTGAGCGCCGACCTGAACAAGCTGGGCGACGAGCTGCGTTTCGTGCTGATCACTTCGGCCGCCAGCGTGGCACCGTTCGTCCAGGCGCCAGCCGATGCGGTCGAGACTGAAGTGCCTGGCCTTAAACTGAAAGTGGTCAAGTCCGGCCACGCCAAGTGCGGTCGTTGCTGGCACTTCCGTGCTGACGTCGGGGCGAACCCGGAGCATCCGGAAATCTGCGCCCGTTGCGCCGACAACATCAGCGGCAACGGTGAGGTGCGCCACTATGCCTAACCCCGCTGCAGGGCGCTTCGGGCGCCTTGGCTGGCTCTGGCTGAGTCTGCTGGTCCTGGTCCTCGACCAGGCCAGCAAGTTCTACTTCGAGGGCGCGCTGAGCCTGTACCAGCAGATCGTGGTCATTCCTGACTACTTCAGCTGGACCCTGGCCTACAACACCGGTGCTGCCTTCAGCTTCCTGGCGGACAGCTCCGGCTGGCAGCGTTGGTTGTTTGCCCTGATCGCCCTGGTGGTCAGCGGTGTGCTGGTGGTCTGGCTCAAGCGCCTGGGGCGCAACGAGACCTGGCTGGCGGTAGCACTGGCGCTGGTGCTTGGCGGTGCGCTGGGCAACCTGTACGACCGTATCGTGCTGGGCCATGTGGTCGACTTCATCCTCGTCCACTGGCAGAACCGCTGGTATTTCCCGGCCTTCAACCTGGCCGACAGCGCCATTACCGTGGGTGCGGTGATGCTGGCGCTGGATATGTTCAAGAGCAAGAAGTCCGGAGAACCTGTCCATGACTGATACCCGCATTGGCCAGAACACCGAAGTGAAACTGCACTTCGCGCTGCACCTGGAAAACGGCGATACCGTCGACAGCACCTTCGACAAGGCGCCGGCGGTGTTCAAAGTCGGCGACGGCAACCTGCTGCCGGGCTTTGAAGCGGCCATTTTCGGCTTCAAGGCCGGTGACAAGCGCACCGTTACCGTCGCGCCGGAAAACGCCTTCGGTCAGCCCAATCCGCAGAACGTGCAGATCATGCCACGCTCGCAGTTCAACGACATGGAGCTTTCCGAAGGTCTGCTGGTGATCTTCAACGACGCTGCCAATGCCGAGCTGCCGGGTGTGGTCAAGGCTTTCGATGACGCCCAGGTGACCATCGATTTCAACCATCCACTGGCCGGCAAAACCCTGAGCTTCGAGGTGCAAATCCTCGAAGTCACAGCGCTTTGAGCCCGGAGCCGAGCATGCAAATCAAACTCGCCAACCCTCGCGGCTTCTGCGCGGGCGTGGATCGGGCGATCGAGATCGTCAACCGCGCCCTGGAAGTCTTCGGCCCGCCGATCTATGTGCGTCACGAAGTGGTGCACAACAAGTTCGTGGTCGAAGACCTGCGCGCCCGCGGCGCCATCTTTGTCGAAGAACTGGACCAGGTGCCGGATGACGTCATCGTCATCTTCAGCGCCCACGGTGTTTCCCAGGCTGTGCGCCAGGAGGCAGCCGGCCGCGGTCTGAAGGTGTTCGATGCAACCTGTCCGCTGGTCACCAAGGTGCATATCGAAGTAGCGCGCTACAGCCGCGACGGCCGCGAATGCATCCTGATCGGCCACGAGGGCCATCCGGAAGTCGAAGGCACCATGGGCCAGTACGACGCCAGTAACGGCGGCGCAATCTACCTGGTCGAAGACGAGGAAGACGTAGCCCAGCTGCAGGTCAATAACCCGGAAAAACTGGCCTTCGTGACCCAGACGACCCTGTCGATGGATGACACCAGCCGGGTGATCGATGCCCTGCGTGCGCGCTTCCCGAGTATCGGCGGACCGCGCAAGGACGACATCTGCTACGCCACCCAGAACCGCCAGGACGCGGTGAAACAGCTGGCCGACGAATGCGATGTGGTCCTGGTAGTGGGCAGCCCGAACAGCTCCAACTCCAACCGCCTGCGTGAGCTGGCCGAGCGCATGTCGACACCGGCTTACCTGATCGACGGCGCCGAAGACCTGCAGAAAAGCTGGTTCGACGGTGTCGAGCGCATTGGTATCACTGCCGGCGCCTCGGCGCCGGAAGTACTGGTGCGCGGAGTGATCGAGCAACTCAGGGCGTGGGGCGCCACCGGCGCCGAAGAACTGGATGGTCGTGAAGAGAACATCACCTTCTCGATGCCCAAGGAACTGCGCGTTCGTTCACTGACCTGACCCAGCGGCCGCGCACAGCGGCTGCTTGATCAGCGCATCACGCAGGCTGACTCTGCCGGTGTGCGACAGCACCACCTGATAGTGACTCAGCGCTTCGGGACGTTGGCAAACATGCAACGTCCCGGCCTGAAAGGCGCCGCTCTCGCGCAGCGGTAAACCCAGGCCATTGAAGCGCACCTGCCGGGCCACCGGCTCGTTTCCAACAATGATCGTTCGTCCATTGCTGCGCCATTCATGCAGCAGTTGTGGGCTGTCGTGCTCGGCAATCATCTGCCAGCCATTACTCCAATCTGCCTCCAGAGCTTGCAGACGCACGTTGCTATTGCGTAGCAGCGCCTCACTGCGCGCGGTGCGTAGCGCCTGGGCCAGGTCTTTGGCCGCAACTTGCCGCTGTAGTCCGGTACTCATGGTGTGGTAAGTCGGTACGCTCATCTGTGTAAGCAGCCCGAGTAGGGCTGATGCGAACAAGATTTGAATCAGTGTTACGCCCTGTTGCTTCACCGTGCATTCCTCCCTGGAAGTGCTTCGCTATAGGTTCGAAGCTCGTGTCGCTGGCGTCCAGTCGGCCGGGTTGGCAAAGGACTGTGGAAAAGTCGCGGAGGTTGGCCATGGATGGCTGGCAGCAACAAGGCATGACGTTGATTGAAGTGCTGGTGGCGATGGCTGTGTTGGGGGTGGGCTTGTTTGCCGCCGCCGGTTTGCAGGTGCGGGCCTTGCAGGCCACCGAAAGTGCATTGCGTAGTACCCAGGCGACCTATCTGGCCCATGGCGTGCTCGAGCAGGCCCGTGCTGGCGAGACGTTACCCAATCAGGACTCCGGGCAATGACCAGGCAAGCGGGCTTCAGCCTGCTGGAAGCGATGCTGGCCCTGAGCCTGGGATTGCTGGTGTTGCTCGGTGGCAATCGCCTGTTTATTGCTGCAAGCCAGTCCTGGCAGGCACAAGAGGCGGCGGCGCGGATGCAGGAGGATGCGCGTCACGCCCTGCAGCGCCTGGCCCAAAGTCTTCGCATGGCAGGAATGTTCGGCTGCCTGCGTCACGATGCCATAGTCTTCGACGCCCCCTTGGCTGCCGATGCATTCGCACAGCCTGTGCAAATCACTCGCGGCGCGGACGGGCGCCTGCAGCGTCTGAGCCTGATCAGTGCCGAGGTCGTGCCAGCCAGCGGCCGGCCGGACTGGACCTTGGTCACCGACTGCCGAACGCAGGCAAATGTGTATGCGGGTATTCGGGCGCCTGAAGCGGGGCAGTTTGCCGTGCTCATCCGGCGTCAGGATTACCGACTGGTAGCCAGTGAGCTGCGCCTGCGTAGCGGGGCAAGTGATGGCGCACTGGTAGACGGGGTCGGTGAGTTGCAGCTTGAACTGATCAGAGGCGGTTCCTCAGGTATTTCCGCTGTGCAGCTCGCCCTGACCCTGATCGACCCACAGCAACGCGTCAGGCCACAGACGTATCGAACGAGCATTGCCCTGGGCAATCCGCTGGACGGGTCATGAGGCAACGTGGCCTGGTTCTGCTGCTTAGTCTGACGCTGGTGTTGCTGCTGGGATTGCTTGGGTTATCGGCGCTGGGCAGTGCGATCCAGCAAGAGCGCATTGCGCGCAACCTGTCGAACACGTTGCAAACGTTCGAACAGGCGCAACAACTGCTGCAGCAGGCAGAGTCCAGAGCGTTGGAGCTGGCAGGCCCACGCTGCGAATTTTGCCTGCCGCCCCCTGAAGCTGGCTTGATTACCACGGGCGGAGTGTATGCAGGTGTTGGCGCAAGCTCCGGTCTGGCTTGGCAGGCAGGCGATCGCGGCTTCTATCTCATTCAGTCCCTGGGGGAGAGCACCAAGGCCAGGCAGATACCGCCAGAACTTAAGGTAAGGCTGTATCGAATCACTGCCGTGGTGCGCTATGGCACTGCCCGCAGTGTGCTGGAGAGCGTGATTGCGCAGCCTGTCGAGCCAGCGTCGCAACCCTGGCGGCGGATCCTCTGGCGACAAGTCTATTAAGGAGCGGGTGCATGAGGCCGCAGAAAGGATTGAGCCTGATCGAACTGTTGATTGTCATCGCTGTGGTCGGCATTCTGGCGAGCATTGCCTACCCCGGTTACAGCGACCAGGTCAGAAAAACGGCTCGCACGGAAATTGTCGGCTTGCTGTTCACCAGCGCGCAGCAACTGGAGCGCCATTACTCTCGTGCGGGACAGTACAGCGATAGCGAAACACAGGTGACGCTATTGGCGAGCGGCACCGCTCACTATCGCTTGCAAGCGGTACGCGACAAGGAGTCGTTCACCCTGTTGGCACGACGCCTTCCCGGTGGCCTGATGATGGCTGATCCGTGCGGTGACTATGTGCTTGACCAGACGGGTGTGCGCGGCAATCCCGAAAGCATCGGGGATGCCGGCAATGGTTGCTGGGGTAGCTGAGGCCTTTCGCGATTTACTTCAGACGTTGGATCGATAGATGACCAAACAAGTAGTGATAGTCGGCGGCGGAGTGATCGGCCTGCTGACGGCGTTCAACCTGGCGGCCGAGGTCGAGCAGGTGGTGCTGTGTGATCGCGGTGAGCTGGGGCAGGAGTCGTCCTGGGCCGGTGGCGGCATTGTTTCGCCGCTTTACCCCTGGCGCTACAGCCCTGCAGTGACAGCATTGGCGCACTGGTCGCAGGATTTTTATCCACAGTTGGGTGAGCGCTTGTTTGCCAGCACCGGGGTGGATCCCGAGGTGCATACCACCGGCCTGTACTGGCTGGACCTGGACGACGAAGCCGAGGCCCTGGCCTGGGCCGAGCGGGAAGGGCGGCCATTGAGTGCGGTGGATATCTCTGCCGCCTATGATGCGGTGCCGGTACTCGGCGCCGGTTTCCAGCGCGCTATCTACATGGCGGGCGTGGCCAACGTGCGTAACCCGCGCCTGGTCAAATCGCTCAAGGCGGCGTTGCAGGCGATGCCTAACGTGAGCATTCGCGAGCACTGCGAAATCACCGGCTTCAGCCAGCAGGACGGGCGTATCACTGGGGTCGAGACGGCTGACGGGATGATTGCTGGCGATCGCGTGGTGCTGACTGCCGGTGCCTGGAGTGGCGATCTGTTGCGTCCCCTGGGCCTGGAGTTGCCGGTCGAGCCGGTCAAAGGGCAGATGATTCTGTTCAAATGCGCCGAAGACTTCCTGCCGAGCATGGTGCTGGCCAAGGGGCGTTACGCCATCCCGCGTAGAGACGGCCACATTCTGGTGGGCAGTACCCTGGAGCATGCCGGGTACGACAAAACCCCGACCGCCGAGGCTCTGGAAAGCCTCAAGGCTTCAGCTATCGAGTTGCTCCCGGCGTTGGCCAACGCCACGCCGGTTGGCCATTGGGCGGGTTTGCGTCCGGGCTCGCCCGAGGGCATCCCTTACATTGGTGAAGTGCCGGGCTGGCAGGGTTTGTGGCTGAACTGCGGGCATTACCGCAACGGCCTGGTGCTGGCGCCAGCGTCCTGCCAGCTGTTTGCCGACCTGCTACTGGGCCGTGAACCGATCATCGATCCACGGCCTTATGCGCCAGCAGGGCGATTGACCGGAGAGTAAGGACTCACCGCAGGGCAAGCCCGCTCCTACAGAGGCTCGGTGGGGGACGGCGGGCTTGCCCTGCGATAAAACGGCTGATTCAGCGCTGATCGCCGGGCCCTTGCTCCAGATGCGCCTGGCTGCAATACCACTGGCTGCCGAGACGCAGGGCGCGGTCATTGGGCAGGTGCACGCCGCAATGGGCACAGCGCACCATTTTCAACGGGTCTTCGAGGCTGTTGTCGGGTTTGGCAGCGTTGCTGGCCTTGAACTTGCGCCACAGCCAGAAAGCGGCGGCGATCAGGGCGATCCAGAAAAGTAGGCGAACCATGGTGTCCAGCTTTATCAGTGAAGAGCCTTTAGTCTAGGGCTCGGGCATGAAAAAAGGGAGGCCTTGGCCTCCCTTTATCTGTTGCATGATCGATCAGTCGAACACGCCAAAGGTCATGTAGCTGAACCAGGAGCGGTCGTCGTTGTTGCCTTCCGCTTCGTGTTGCTCTTCTTCGACGGCGTCGCTGTTCTCTGGCAGCAGTTCGGCCGGAATCGCTTCCTTGGCGTCTTCGTACTGGCGGATCACGTCCTGGTTGGCGCGGGTTTCGCCCGGCGGCAGCGGCGCATCGGTCTCGATCAGGCCCAGGGTAGCCTTGGACAGCCAGGAGCGGTTGTCGGCTTCATCCTGCTTGGGCTGGAACTGGCCGTCGACCAGGCTTGGGTGATCCGGGTAGTTGAGCTTGAGGGTTTCCAGGCTGGTGGCAGCCAGTTCGTCCAGGTGCAGACGCATGTAGGCTTCGGTCATCACCGCCAGGCCGTCGCCGACCGATGGGGTTTCCTGGAAGTTCTCGACCACGTAGCGGCCACGGTTGGCAGCAGCGACATAGGCCTGACGGGTCAGGTAGTAGTCGGCGACGTGGATTTCGTAGGACGCCAGCAGGTTGCGCAGGTAGATCATGCGCTGCTTGGCATCTGGCGAGTAACGGCTGTTGGGGAAGCGGCTGGTCAGCTGGGCGAACTCGTTGTACGAGTCGCGGGCAGCACCCGGGTCACGCTTGGTCATGTCCAGCGGCAGGAAACGCGCCAGCAGGCCACGGTCCTGATCGAAAGAGGTCAGGCCCTTGAGGTAGTAGGCGTAGTCGACGTTCGGGTGCTGGGGGTGCAAGCGAATGAAGCGCTCGGCGGCCGACTTGGCGGCTTCTGGCTCGGCGTTCTTGTAGTTCGCGTAGATCAGCTCGAGCTGGGCCTGATCGGCATAGCGGCCGAACGGATAGCGCGATTCCAGGGCCTTGAGCTTGCTGGTGGCGCTGGTGTAGCTGTGGTTGTCCAGATCGGCCTGCGCCTGCTGGTACAGCTCGGCTTCGCTCAGGTTTTCGTCGACGACTTCCTTCGAAGAACAAGCAGCGGTCAGTCCGAGGATGGCGATCAGCAGCAGGTGTTTCACTTGCATGGCGGCTTGCGTCCCTATGACGGCCGCTGTCTTGGGCGTGGCCGTCCTGTTATGATGAGCACCCCGATGTAACTTGCGGGGCAAAAGACGTCGTATTTAACCACAAGCGTGCAGTCGAAACCAAAGGCTGTGCCGCCCGCTGATTCGAGCATGTCCGAGATCATTCAACTTAGCGCAGAGGTGCCGTCCGAATTGGGCGGGCAACGCCTCGACCAAGTCGCCGCCCAATTGTTCGCTGAGCACTCGCGCTCGCGCCTTTCCACCTGGATCAAGGAGGGGCGCCTGACGGTCGATGGCGCCGTCCTGCGTCCGCGCGATATCGTCCACGGCGGCTCGCTGCTGGCCCTTGAGGCCGAGCAGGAAGCCCAGGGCGAGTGGGTGGCCCAGGACATCGAGCTGGATATCGTCTATGAAGACGACCACATCCTGGTGATCAACAAGCCCGCCGGGCTGGTGGTCCACCCGGCTGCGGGCCACGCTGATGGCACCCTGCTCAACGCGCTGCTGCACCATGTGCCGGACATCATCAATGTCCCGCGCGCCGGCATCGTCCACCGCCTGGACAAGGACACCACTGGACTGATGGTGGTGGCCAAGACCATCCAGGCGCAGACCCAACTGGTTGCCCAGTTGCAAAGCCGCAGTGTCAGCCGCATCTATGAATGCATCGTGATCGGTGTGGTCACCGCCGGCGGCAAGATCAATGCCCCGATTGGCCGCCATGGCGGGCAGCGCCAGCGCATGGCCGTGACCGAAGGCGGTAAGCCGGCTGTCAGTCACTACCGCGTGCTGGAGCGCTTCCGTTCGCATACCCATGTACGGGTCAAGCTGGAAACCGGGCGTACCCACCAGATTCGTGTGCACATGGCTCACGTGAACTTCCCGTTGGTCGGCGATCCGGTCTACGGCGGTCGCTTCCGCATTCCGCCAGCCGCCAGCCAGACCATGGTCGAAGCCCTCAAGACTTTCCCGCGTCAGGCCCTGCATGCGCGCTTCCTGGAGCTGGATCACCCGGTGACCGGCGAGCGTATGGGCTGGGAGTCGTCGCTGCCGGACGATTTCGTCTGGCTGCTGTCGCTGCTCAAGCAGGACCGCGAGGCGTTCGTCGGATGAGTGAGCTGACGCACGCTCTGTTGATCCCGGACTGGCCTGCGCCAGCCGCGGTTCGCGCGTGCGTCACCACCCGTTCTGGCGGGGTCAGCCTGCCGCCATATGAAAGCTTTAACCTCGGCGATCATGTCGGCGATGCGCCGGATGCGGTGGCCGAGAACCGTCGTCGCCTGACCGCCGAGTTTGGCATCCAGCCCGCCTGGCTCAAGCAGGTGCATGGCGTCGTGGTGGCGGATGCCGACCCTGGCGAAATCGCCGAAGCCGATGCCAGCTGGACCGCCACCCCAGGTATTGCCTGCACGGTGATGACCGCCGATTGCCTGCCGTTGCTGTTCTGCGACCGTGCCGGCACCCGTGTCGCGGCTGCCCATGCTGGCTGGCGCGGTCTGGCCAACGGGGTCATCGAGGCCACCCTGGACCGCCTGAACTTGCCACCTGAAGAGGTGCTGGTGTGGCTGGGCCCGGCCATTGGCCCGCAAGCCTTCGAAGTCGGTCTGGAAGTGCGCGATGCCTTCACGACCGTTCATCCGGAAACTGCCCAGGCCTTCGTGCCCGGTGTACGCCCGGATAAACTGATGGCCGACATCTATACCCTGGCGCGTCTGCGTCTGGCCGCCCGTGGCGTAAATGCGGTGTATGGCGGTGGCTTGTGCACCGTCAGCGATCCACGCTTCTATTCTTATCGGCGTACTCCGCAAGGTGGACGCTTCGCCTCATTGATCTGGCTGGCCCCGCGCTGACCTGAATCAACCCCGCTAAGCTTGAATCCTCCAGAATCACCCTCATCTAATGGGGTATCTCAGGCAGGTTTATCTTCATCAGGTGTGTCCATCGCTCCGGCCTGCCCATAAAAGGAAGGTAACTTATGCGAATAGACCGTTTGACCAGCAAGTTACAGCTGGCGTTATCCGACTCCCAATCCCTGGCCGTTGGTATGGACCATCCCGCCATCGAGCCCGCGCACCTGTTGCAAGCGTTGATCGACCAGCAAGGTGGTTCGATCAAGCCGCTGCTGATGCAGGTGGGCTTTGACGTCAACAGCCTGCGCAAGGCGTTGAGCAAAGAGCTCGACCAACTGCCGAAAATCCAGAACCCGACCGGTGACGTGAACATGTCGCAGGATCTGGCGCGTCTGCTCAACCAGGCCGACCGCCTGGCCCAGCAGAAGGGCGACCAGTTCATTTCCAGCGAACTGGTGCTGCTCGCCGCCATGGACGAGAACAGCAAGCTCGGCAAGTTGCTGCTGAGCCAGGGCGTGACCAAGAAAGCCCTGGAAAACGCCATCAGCAACCTGCGTGGCGGTGAGGCGGTCAACGACCCCAACGCCGAGGAGTCGCGTCAGGCCCTGGACAAGTACACCGTCGACCTGACCAAGCGTGCCGAAGACGGCAAGCTTGACCCGGTGATCGGCCGTGACGACGAAATCCGCCGCACCATTCAGGTGTTGCAGCGTCGGACCAAAAACAACCCGGTGCTGATCGGTGAGCCTGGCGTCGGTAAAACCGCCATCGCCGAAGGCCTGGCCCAGCGCATCATCAATGGCGAAGTGCCAGACGGCCTTAAAGGCAAGCGTCTGCTGTCGCTGGACATGGGCGCGCTGATTGCCGGTGCCAAGTTCCGTGGTGAGTTCGAAGAACGCCTCAAAGCGCTGCTCAATGAACTGTCCAAGCAGGAAGGGCAGATCATTCTGTTCATCGACGAACTGCACACCATGGTCGGCGCCGGTAAAGGTGAAGGCTCCATGGACGCCGGTAACATGCTCAAGCCGGCCCTGGCCCGTGGTGAGCTGCACTGCGTCGGTGCCACGACCCTGAACGAGTACCGCCAGTACATCGAGAAAGACGCGGCCCTCGAGCGGCGCTTCCAGAAAGTACTGGTGGAGGAGCCGAGCGAGGAAGACACCATCGCCATCCTGCGTGGCCTCAAAGAGCGTTACGAGGTGCACCACAAAGTGGCGATCACCGACGGCGCGATCATTGCCGCGGCCAAGCTCAGCCATCGCTACATCACTGACCGGCAGTTGCCGGACAAGGCCATCGACCTGGTTGACGAAGCGGCCAGCCGCATTCGCATGGAGATCGACTCCAAGCCGGAAGTGCTCGATCGCCTGGAGCGCCGTCTGATTCAACTGAAGGTTGAATCCCAGGCGCTGAAGAAAGAAGAAGACGAAGCCGCAATCAAGCGTCTGGAAAAACTGACCGAAGAGATTGCCCGGCTGGAGCGTGAGTACGCTGATCTGGAAGAAGTCTGGACCTCGGAAAAAGCCGAAGTGCAGGGCTCTGCGCAGATCCAGCAGAAAATCGAACAGTCGCGCCAGGAGCTGGAAACCGCACGGCGCAAAGGCGACCTCAGCCGCATGGCCGAGCTGCAGTACGGGGTGATCCCGGACCTGGAGCGCAGCCTGCAGATGGTCGACCAGCACGGCAAGGCCGAGAACCAGCTGCTGCGTAACAAGGTGACCGAAGAGGAAATCGCTGAAGTCGTCTCCAAGTGGACCGGTATTCCGGTGGCCAAGATGCTTGAAGGCGAGCGGGAAAAACTGCTGAAGATGGAAAGCCTGCTGCATCAGCGCGTGATCGGTCAGGAGGAAGCCGTGGTTGCGGTCTCCAACGCCGTTCGTCGTTCGCGCGCCGGCTTGTCCGACCCGAACCGGCCAAGTGGTTCGTTCCTGTTCCTCGGCCCGACCGGTGTCGGTAAAACCGAGCTGTGCAAGGCCCTGGCCGAGTTCCTGTTCGACACCGAAGAGGCGATGGTGCGTATCGACATGTCCGAGTTCATGGAGAAACACTCCGTGGCCCGTCTGATCGGTGCGCCACCGGGCTATGTCGGTTACGAGGAGGGCGGTTACCTGACCGAAGCGGTACGGCGCAAGCCTTATGCCGTGGTGCTGCTCGACGAGGTCGAGAAGGCGCACCCGGATGTGTTCAACGTGTTGCTGCAGGTGCTTGAAGATGGTCGCCTGACCGACAGCCACGGACGCACGGTGGATTTCCGCAATACCGTGATCGTGATGACCTCCAACCTCGGTTCGGCACAGATCCAGGACCTGGTCGGTGATCGCGAAGCGCAACGGGCTGCGGTGATGGACGCAGTGGGTTCGCATTTCCGCCCAGAGTTCATCAACCGTATCGACGAAGTGGTGGTCTTTGAACCGCTGGGCCGCGATCAGATCGCTGGCATCACCCAGATCCAGTTGGGCCGTCTGCGCAGCCGTCTGGCTGAACGCGACCTGAGCCTGGAACTGAGCGACGAAGCGCTGGATAAGCTGATCGCTGTCGGTTACGACCCGGTCTATGGTGCACGGCCGTTGAAACGGGCGATTCAGCGCTGGATCGAGAACCCGTTGGCGCAGCTGATCCTGGCTGGCAAGTTCCTGCCAGGCACCGGAATCACCGCCAAGGTCGAGGGCGAGGAAATCGTCTTCGCCTGATTTTTCGGGTGGTTACGCTAAGGCCTCGAATTTCGAGGCCTTTTTTCTTTGCATTTTTTCTCGAGTGCTTGTAAAGTGCGCCCCGCTGTATGTCACCCCGCAGGTTTCCAGCAAAATCGGGAATCTGAAAAAAAGTTGCAAATCAGTAAGTTGAATGCAAATTAGGGGTTGACAAGGGTTTTGAAGGTTGTAGAATAGCGCGCCTCAGAGACATGAACGCAGCGATGCACAAGGTCGAAGAGTTCGAAGCGGTAGTGATACAGTTTTCGAAATTGCAGTAATTGAAATTGATAGTTCCGCGATAGCTCAGTCGGTAGAGCAAATGACTGTTAATCATTGGGTCCCAGGTTCGAGTCCTGGTCGCGGAGCCAAATTTCAAACCGGGGTATAGCGCAGTCCGGTAGCGCGCCTGCTTTGGGAGCAGGATGTCAGGAGTTCGAATCCCCTTACCCCGACCATTTTTGGGTCGTTAGCTCAGTTGGTAGAGCAGTTGGCTTTTAACCAATTGGTCGTAGGTTCGAATCCTACACGACCCACCATTTTTGAACCCGGTACGCTGGGTTCAAATCTTAAAAGGTTGGTTTGCCATTAGCAGCCAGCCGTAAAAAAGGCGCCTTAATTGGTGCCTTTTTTTTACCGGGGTATAGCGCAGTCCGGTAGCGCGCCTGCTTTGGGAGCAGGATGTCAGGAGTTCGAATCCCCTTACCCCGACCATATTCAGAGAAAAGGGCACCTTTAAAAGGGTGCCCTTTTTTCGTTTCTGCAGCCCTGAATATTGCCTGCTACTATCCGCCAATATTCTGCAAGGGAGCTGCCCCATGACCCTCAAAGCCTCCGTATACATCGCCACCAGCCTCGATGGCTTCATCGCCCGCGAGAGCGGTGAGCTGGACTGGTTGATGGTTGCCACCACCTCCAGCGACGACCACGGCTATGCCGCTTACATGGCGACGGTCGATACCCTGGTCATGGGGCGCAACACCTACGAGAAAGTACTGACCTTTGGCGAATGGCCGTATCCGCACAAGCGCGTTGTGGTGCTGAGCAGCACCCTGGGCCAGGCGGAGGGTGTCGAGGTGCATCCCGGGCCGATTGCCGACCTGCTCGAGCATCTGCGCGACACAGGCGCCAGGAGCCTGTACCTCGATGGTGGCCAGGTGGTGCAAAGCTTCTTGCGTGAAGGGCGGGTAGATGAACTGACCATCACTCGGATACCGGTGTTACTGGGCAGCGGGATTCCCCTGTTCGGGGCATTGGCGGGGGATGTGAAGCTGCAGCATGTGCGCAGCACCACATTCGAGAATGGTTTTGTGCAGAGTACTTATCGAGTACTCCGTTAATGGGGCTGCTTTGCAGCCCATCGCCGGCAATGCCGGCTCCCACATGCCTGGTGTTCACACAGACCTGTGGGATCTGGCCTTGCCAGCGATGATGTCAGTGCAGCTTCAGGCGCGGCTCGGTGCCACGGCCAATGCGGCTACCCAACATCAGCATCAGCGTACGGAACGTGCCATACAGCGCCATCTGGTGCATGCGGTACAACGACACGTAGAACATCCGCGCCAGCCAGCCTTCGAGCATGACGCTGCCGGTCAGGTTACCCATCAGGTTACCCACCGCCGAGAAACGCGACAGCGATACCAGCGAGCCGTAATCGCGGTAGGCGTAAGTCGGCAACGGTTTGCCTTCCAGGCGTGCCTTCAACGATTTGGCCAGCATCGAGGCCTGCTGGTGGGCGGCCTGGGCCCGCGGCGGTACATTGCGGTCGCTGCCCGGCTGAGGGCAGGCGGCGCAATCACCGAAGGCGAAAATGTCGTCGTCCAGCGTGGTCTGCAGGGTAGGGCGAACCACCAGTTGGTTGATCCGGTTGGTCTCCAGGCCGTCGATGTCCTTGAGGAACCCCGGCGCACGGATACCCGCTGCCCAGACTTTGAGACTGGCCGGGATCACATCGCCATTGCTGGTTTTCAGCTCGGTGGCCGTCACTTCACTGACTGAAGCATTGGTCATCACCGTGACCCCGAGCTTTTCCAGGGTCTGGTGCACCGGCACGCTGATACGCTCCGGCAACGCAGGCAGTACCCGCGGGCCCGCTTCGATCAGGGTGATGTGCATGTCCTTGGGCTGGATGCGGTCCAGGCCGTAGGCAGCCAGTTCGTGTGCCGCGTGATGCAGTTCGGCAGCCAGCTCCACGCCCGTGGCACCGGCACCGACAATCGCCACGCTGATGGTTTCGTTGGCCTGATCGCCGGCATGGGCGCGCAGGTAATGGTTGAGCAACTGCTGATGAAAACGCTCGGCCTGCTTGCGGGTATCCAGGAACAGGCAGTTCTGCGCCGCGCCAAGGGTACCGAAGTCGTTGGTGTTGCTGCCTACGGCGATTATCAGGGTGTCGTAGCCCAGAGTGCGCGCAGGCAGCAGCTCGCGGCCTTCTTCGTCGAGGGTCGCGGCCAGCTGGATCTGTTTGCTCTCGCGGTCCAGGCCACTCATGCGGCCGAGCTGGAACTGGAAGTGATTCCACTTGGCCTGGGCCACGTAGTTCAGTTCGTCTTCCGAGGAGTTCAGCGAGCCTGCGGCTACTTCGTGCAGCAATGGCTTCCAGATGTGCGTCAGGTTGGCGTCGACCAAGGTGATGCTGGCGCTGCCCTTCTTGCCCAGGGTTTTACCCAGGCGGGTCGCCAGTTCCAGGCCGCCGGCGCCGCCGCCGACAATCACAATACGGTGAGTCATGGGGATATCTCATAAGGTTTACGGAATTCTGGTCGTGAGTCATCGGCCGCTCAGGGCGGGCGGTTTGGGCGAGCGCAAGGCAGCTCATAGCACCAGGTTACTCAGGAGGCGGCTCAACAGGCCCAGGCCAACAGTCACCAGCACCACCATGACAAGGAGCAGCCAGGGCCGGAAAGGCTTGCGCTCGACTTGATGTTGGGGGGCTTGCAGGTATTGATCGACACGACGTTGGTCTTCGGGATTCAGGCGGCTGGTCATGAGGGCCTCGTCAGGTAGACGCTTGTGACTGAAAGGAAGCTACAGGGTTCACTGTAGTTGTTTGAGCAAGGCCCATGGCGCAGTCACGCGGCGGTCATTATGACGAATGATTGCGCTTTGTATCACCGCCACGCAATTTATGCCATTACGCGTTGGCAGGGGGCCAGCTCAAAGGCTGATGCCGACATCGAAAACAATGCTGCGGCCGAGGTTACCGCGCAGAAAGTCCGGCGCATCCGGGTGGGCGAACAGCACCCGGGCGAAGGTCGGCCCCACCAGCGACAGCGAGCGCCAGCCCTGGCGCAGGTATTCGGTGGGCGGCGGGAAGTGGCTGTTGAGGTCGAGCACCTCACGCTTGAGGCTGGCGAAGGCGATGATGTCCAGTTCGCTCAGGTCGAGCCCGCGTTCCTGGTAGTTGTGCGATTTTTTGCGCAAGGTCGGGGCCAGACGCTGCAACAGCTCCTGGGCACTGATCCGCCGCGGCCGCGCTTCGCGCCGCACCAGCTGGCTCAGGGAAAAGGCGCTGCGCCGCCGTTGTAGCTCTTCGCGCCACTCGTCGTTGAGCCGACGGCCTTCATCGAGGACGAAAAACACCTCGAAAGCAGCATCGCGAAACAGCACGTCAGGCGGCTCTTGACCGGCGGGGGTAAAGTCCTCGCTACGGTAAGGAATGTTCAAGCCTTGCAGCAGGCGCTGGCAGACCCAACGCTCACGTTCCCATTTACGGGCATTGGAAAGAAACGCATTGGCTTGTTCGGCCTGAATGGTTAGCAGGCGCAAGTAGTCTGAGTCGTCCATGGGGACAAGCTTAGCGTCCAATTGTGTCTTCAGAAATAAACCCGTTAACCAAGCGTGGGTTACAGCGGCGGCAGGGCTATCTCGCTGAACGGCTTGGGCATCACGATCTGCGATGCTTGCGGCAATGTGGTGCGCACGATCCGGTACAGGGCGTATTCGTCTTTTTCGCCGCGTAACACTTTGAGGTCATCAGGATCGCCACCGAAAAAGTCCTCCCAATGGCACAGTACAACCAGCTTGGGTTGAGTCGCTTCGATCAGGGCCTGTGGATATCTTTTGACTTGAATCCACGACGCCACCGGCAGGATCACGACATCGATACCTCTGTTATCGCCAGGATCGGGAGGAAATCCATAAGGTTCTTCACTTGAACTGTCCTGAAAGTGGATGCGGTAGACGGTTTTGCCGTTTTCATCCAGCAGGTCCACCAGCCAGGCCAGGGTCTGGCCTTCCTTCCAGTTCCGGAAGCTTTTGGGCAAAGTTTTCAGGTCTTGTTGGTAACTGCCACCCATCAGGTCAATTTGTGTGACGTTTGGCGCGTGGCTGCTCTGAATCGGCATGGCCCGGAAAGCGCCTTTTTTCGACTTGAACCAGCCATCTTCCCGGGCAATCGGGCGTGGGCCGTTGGGGCCTGGTAGCCAGGCCATTTTCTGCTCGGCATCTTCGAATTCGCGCTCTGCACTGACTTCAGCACGCAAGATATGCCCGGCAGTACGCGAGCCATAGAAGGTCGCGTTTGGGGTTTTATGGTTCAAAACCCAGGCCACATCGAGCAGGTGATCATAGTGAGCGTGACCGACCAACAGCATGGTCGCTTCCGGCGTTCTGGGCATACCATCGTTGATTCTTTTGACATCGGGTGTGAGCCAGAGCAGTTGGAGTGGAGACGGGCGGCTGAAAAAAGGGTCGAACACTACCGCTTCATCACGCCAGCGCAGCCGAAACCCCGCCACCCCGAAATACTCCAGTTTTGGTTGTGTCAGCTTGTGCTCGTCCGATAGCTTGATCGGGCCGAGTTGGCTCAGGTCCTGGGCACAGCCGGCCGTCATCAGCATCAGCACCAACACCATCAGCATCCAGCGCATCGCACATCCTCCATGCTCGCGTTCAGCGCCAAGGCATCGGCGTTACTGTTGTGATTCGGTGATTGTGACGCGCGCGCAGCCCTGGTTATTGCGGTAGAGGAGATCCCCCAACACCGACCCGCCCCCCACATCGTTCACGTAGAAAAACAAAGGACCGTCGCTGCGGGCGGTAAAACTGCTGTTGAAGATTCGGCCGCCTTCCACGGCAACCGCATCAGGAGGGCAGCGCCACGCTTTGGGCCACTCCTCGATCTCCGGTTCAGGATCGCAGTGTTCTGACGGTAATAGTTGTTCCGGCTTGATGGGCAGCGCGTAAATGTCGTCGCCAGCAGTGCCGATACGCACCATGGTCTGAAACCAGGGCAGATCCGGATGCCGGCGCATAGACGTTGAGAGTGCCATTAGCCACGAAAGCGGAAACTCCAGCGGACATTCATAGCCGCCAGGGTTGGCCGGAATCTGCCGGTCACTCCAGCGCCACTGATCAGGCACCTGCATCTTCACCTGATAAGTGCGGCCTTGCTGAACCTGCATACCGGAGTAGGCGCAGAGTGAGCGCGTGTCGAACCAGAAGGTCGCCGTATCGCTGGCGCTGCCCTCCTTTACCTGACACAAGGTTTGATAGTTCGCCGCCGACGCGGGCAGCGGCTGGCCCAGCAGTGTTGCCAGGGCAACCACCAAGGGGGTGGTAACGAGAGGCTTGGGCATGACTCACTCCGTTTCAGGAGCGCCAGGGTTACTTGCGTTTGAGCATAGCTGAAGGCCAGCACCGGCGTGGCTCACTGCTGGAGGTGTAGACTGCCAGCAAAGTCTTGTCTGAAGGGCTCTGCTGCCGTGATTGATGCTCAAGTGCTGTCTGACCACAGCCTGACCCTGGGCTGGGTCGGCTATGTCGTGCTGTTGGTGTGGGCGCTGGCGCGTACGCGTTGGGTCGAGTTGTTCACTGACAGTCGTCGCCAGCATCTGCTGTTCGGCACCGTGTTCGCCTTGTTCGCGCTGTGGTTGGTGCGCCGCGATTTCGACAACGGAGTGTCGTACCACTTCATCGGCATGACTGCGGTCACGTTGCTGCTGGATTGGCCACTGGCGATTGTCGGCGGCCTGCTGGCGCAGGTCGGGTTGATCTTGCTGGGGCGTCAGGACCTGGCCGCCATGGGCGTCAACGGCCTGTTGTTTATCGGCCTACCAGTGCTGGTCACCGAAGTCTGCGCGATCCTGGTGGAACGGGCGCAGCCGAAAAACCTGTTCGTTTATATTTTCTGTTCGGGATTTTTTGCCGCAGCCCTGGCGGCACTGCTGTGCCTGTTGCTCGGGCTGGGTTTGCTGTGGCTGGACGGGCGCTTCGTGATGCCGGAGTGGATCGAAGACTTTATCGGCTACCTGTGGCTGATCATCTTTCCCGAAGCCTTTATCAACGGCATGATCGTCAGCGCCCTGGTGGTGTTTTGCCCGGAGTGGCTGGAGACCTTCAACCGCACCCGCTATCTGCAGGCACCGTGGAAGGACGACGACGCCGGGCGCTGAGGCTCAATGGTGGGCGCGTGGATCGAGCTCGCCGGAAAACAGTTCGTCTTCAGCATCCGGCGCGACCGGGATCTTGTGCTCTTCAGCAGCCCACGCCCCCAGGTCGATCAGCTTGCAGCGATCGGAACAGAACGGCCGGAACGTGCTGGCGGCGTTCCATTCAACGGGGGCGCCACAGGTCGGGCATTCTACGGTCATGGGTTGGCTCATGCTTGGCCTCCTCGCAAAGTCAGATAAAAGTGATGCAGGCGGTCGACCTCCGAATGCAGCCAGGTCAGGTCGCGATCATTGACCAGCACATCGTGGGCATGGCGCAGGCGCTCTTCGCGGCTGGCCTGGGCCTTGAGAATGGCCTGCACCTGTTCCGGGCTGGTCTGGTCGCGCAGCAGGGTGCGCTGGATCTGCAGCTCCTGCGGGGCATCGATCACCAGCAGGCGCTGGGTGCGCTGAAACTGGCCCGATTCGACCATCAGCGGCGACACAAACACCGCATAAGGCGACTCGGCCTTGGCCAGGTAACTGAAAATCTCCTGACCGATCAACGGATGCAGCAGGGCTTCCAGCCAGCGCCGTTGCTCGGGGTCGCTGAAGATCAGCTCGCGCAGTGCCGCACGGTTCAGTTGGCCATCTTCCTGCAGCACACCGGCACCGAAGCGCTCGACGATACGGGCCAGTGCCGGACGCCCGGGTTCGACCACCCAGCGCGCGGCCTGATCGGCATCCACCAGGTGCACACCCAGCTCGACAAAGCGCTGGGCCGCAGCACTTTTGCCACTGCCGATGCCGCCGGTGAGGCCGAGAATCCAGGGAGTGAAAGCAGCGGTGGTCATCACATTCCAGAAAGGTTCAGGTAAGAAGTGGTTATTTGACCACCCCAGAGCAGTGCGATCCAGCCCGCAATGGCCAGATAGGGACCAAAGGGGATCGGCGTGCTGGTCTTCTGGCCTTTGGCACGCAGCATGATCAGCCCGATCACCGCGCCAAGTACCGACGACAGCAGCAAGGTCAGCGGCAGGATCTGCCAGCCACCCCAGGCACCGATCAGCGCCAGTAGCTTGAAATCGCCGTAACCCATGCCCTCTTTGCCGGTGATGATCTTGAACAGCCAGAACACCGACCACAGGCTCAAATAACCTGCGACGGCGCCCCACAGAGCATCTGACAAGGGCACGAAAAGCTCGAAAGCGTTGACGATCAGTCCCAGCCACAACAGCGGCAACACCAAAGCATCGGGCAACAGCCGGTGCTCGATGTCGATCAGGCTCATGGCCAGCAGTCCCCAACTGAACAGCATCAGGGCCAGCGCAGCGGTATTTGCCCCCAGATACCAGGCGACAAACACCGTCAATGCCGCGCAGCCTAGTTCCACCAGCGGATAACGGGCACTGATGGCACTGCGGCAACTGCTGCAGCGCCCGCGCAGCAGCAGGTAGCTCAAAACCGGAATGTTTTCCCAGGCGCGAATGCGATGCCCGCAGTGCGGACACTGTGATGCGGGCAAGAACAGATCGTAACGCTCGGCTTCAGGCTCGCTGGGCAGCTCGAGCACCTCCCGCGCTTCAGCCTGCCACTGGCGTTGCAGCATGATCGGCAGGCGGTGCACCAGCACATTGAGAAAACTGCCGACGACCAGCCCCAGGAGCAGGGCAAAGCTCAGGTATAGCAGCGGCTGGCTGGCCAGCGTATCCATCAGGTCCATGTTCAGATCACACTACCGAGCTGAAAGATTGGCAGGTACATGGCGATCACCAGGCTGCCCACCAGCAGCCCGAGAATCAGCACGATCAGAGGTTCGAGCAAGCTGGCCAGGTTATCGAGCAAGCGTTCAATGGCGCTTTCGTAATGGCTGGCGACTCTGGCGAGCATATCGTCCAGCGTACCGCCTGTCTCGCCGATGGCGCACATCTGTTGCATCAAGCGCGGAAACAAACCGTTTCTGGCCATCGCCTGGCTCAACGACTGGCCGCTGGCGAGGTCCTTGCGCAGGCGCAGCACCGCTTGCTCATACAACGGATTACCGCACGCACCGGCCACCGGCCCCAGCGCTTCCACCAGCGGCACACCGGCGGCGAACGAGGTGGACAGCGTGCGGGCGAAACGGGCGAGGGCGGCGTTGCTCAACAAGTCGCCAACCACCGGCAGCTTCAGCGCCAGGCCCAGACACCACAAACGAAACGCCGGCTGGCGCCGGTAAGCCCGACACAGTCCCCAGGCACTGCCGATCGTGAACAGCAACAACCAGCCAAAGTACTGCCCCAACCAATCGGACAAGCCAATCACCCATTGGGTAAAAGCAGGCAGCTCTGCGCCGAAGCCGTTGAACATTGTCTGAAACTGCGGCACCACCTCAAGCAGCAACAGGCTGGAAACACCGAGCCCGGTCAGCAGCACGATCAGTGGATAGGTCATGGCCTTTTTCAACCGCGAGCGCAGCGCCTGGCGATGCTCCTGCAGACTGGCGACCTGCTCAAGCACGCTTTCCAGACTGCCGGACTGTTCCCCGGCAGCAATCAGATTGCAGTACAGCGCATCGAAATACCGCGGATGCCGACGCAACGCATCCGCCAGATTGCAGCCCGCGCCGATATCGGTTCTCAGCGTACCCAGTAGGCGGATCAGCACCGGGTTGCTGCTGCTCTGGGCAATCACCTCAAGCGCTTGCAACAGCGCGACACCGGAACAGATCAAACTGGCCAGCTGGCGGCTGAACTGGCTCAACTCGCGGCTACCCAGCGTGCCTTGCCTGCGCCACAACCTGGCCTGTACCCGTTCGACACTGAGCGGGCGAATACCGCGTTTACGCAACTCGGCGCGCAGCAGGGCAGGGCTGCGCCCACTGCTCTGGCCACTGACCAGCGCCCCTTGTGCTGTAGTGCCTTGCCAGCTGTAGCTATAGGTTTTTTCGGTCATCGCGACATCCTTGTGGCGTGGCCCGCACAAACCCGGAAACAGCTTCAGGGCCCGTGCAGCGGGCAGGAGTGCCCGCTGCTCACTAGAGTAGTCGAGCCGGCATCAGCGAATGACCGGCGCAGGGTGACAAAAGGTGTCCATTCGGGCCTACTGGCGCGCCTGTTGGTGGCCCGATGCTGAGCGCTGCTGACCAGAACCGATTTTGCGAGGGAGAACGTCCATGAAAGGACAACGCGGCATTACCTTGATCGAACTGATGATCGTCGTAGCGATCATCGGCATCCTGGCGACCATCGCCTTGCCCATGTACACCAACCATCAGGTGCGGACCAAGGCGACTGCTGCCCTGGTCGAGATTTCCGCTCTGAAAACCCCGTTTGATCTGCGCATGAACGAGGGCAAAGACGTCACCGACGTCACTGCTCTGGGCGGTCAGGCGACTACCAGCAACTGCGCGATCACCGCCACCGGCACGGCTGCCACTGGCGCGGGTAGTATCGTCTGCACCTTGGTCGATGCCCCGGCTACGGCTTTGGGCAAAACCCTCACTCTGACCCGCTCGGCCAGTGGCTGGGCGTGTGCTAGCACCCTAGAAGAAGACCTCGCCCCAGCTGGTTGCAAGCCTGCTGGAAGTGCCCCGGCGAAGTGAGCATTAGCTGTTATTAAACAGTGATTTGCGTAAGCGATCCGGCAGTGGTAGCGTTGGTGCCACGCCGGTGTAGCTCAGTCGGTAGAGCAGCGCACTCGTAACGCGAAGGTCGCAGGTTCGATTCCTGTCTCCGGCACCATTCAGCTGTTTCGATACGTCTCTCCTTGTATGCGAAACCCTCAGAAAAGCCCGCCATGTGCGGGCTTTCTTGTTTCTACCTATCTCGTTATGTCTCTAGCTGGCGGCAATCGTTCGCTATCGCTGCCAGTGGCAAGGTGCTCAATGGACATCGCTTAGATGAATGGCAGTTCCTTAGCCTGCGGAACGTTCGGAAATCAGCTGTACTTAGAATTCGACATCGAGCTCCTGGAGATCAGATTATGAGAACGCACAGGACGTTTGGTTGGGTAGCCATGATTTTTCTTCTGGTGGCCAACGGGACATCTTGGGCGGCCACCGAACGAGCCGAGACACGTCGTGCCGCGCGCGATGTCAGGCAGGAAACGCGCCAGGATGCGCGTGAGACGAAACAGGACTGTCGAGCGGCCGATGCCCAAAGCAATCCCCGTTGTCGACAGGACAAGCGGCAAACGAAGCAGGAAGGACGTCAAAAAGCCCGGGATATCAAGTACTGAACGTGGACGCTCGAACGGCGGAAACTGACCGATAGCTGCCCGTCTCTGAACAATTTCAAAAAGTCCACGGCTCTCTACAGAACACCCCCCATAAAGCCCGCTCACTGCGGGCTTTATGGTTTTCACCCGCCTCACATCGTCTTCAGCCACATCCCCCACCAAACGCCATCAACCACCCCCTCCGCC
>Ga0247819_10000273_pt1 | contig 32236 bp, 28 predicted proteins | sample 13C_Xylose_Day6_FD_193428 | JGI IMG/M metagenome (GOLD analysis project Ga0247819, IMG submission 193428) | Soil microbial communities from agricultural site in Penn Yan, New York, United States - 13C_Xylose_Day6 | ecosystem: Environmental > Terrestrial > Soil > Agricultural land | place: USA... | reverse complement strand
GTTGATGGCGGTGGGCGCGGACACCGGAGCGGCAGCCGCCTGGGCGGTTTCCCGGACCGCGGCCTTCACGTTGCCCTCCCCCGCCACCTCGATCCTCACCAGCTCCGCGCCCACCGCCATCAACTGTCCCGGCTGCCCGCCGAGCTCCATGACCTTCCCCGCCACCGGCGACGGAATCTCCACCGTCGCCTTGTCGGTCATCACGTCCGCGACGACCTGGTCTTCCTTCACCTCGTCGCCCGGCTTCACGTGCCATTCGACGAGTTCGACTTCCGCGATGCCCTCGCCGATGTCGGGCATCTTGATCGCGTAGATCCCCATGGTTCAGCCCTCCATCACGCGCTTGTAGGCCGCGGCGATGCGGTCCGGTCCCGGGAAGTACGCCCACTCCTGCGCATGGGGGTACGGCGTATCCCATCCCGTGACGCGCTCGATCGGCGCCTCCAGGTGGTAGAAGCAGTGCTCCTGCACCAGCGCCGACAGCTCGGCGCCGAAGCCGCTGGTGCGAGTGGCTTCATGCACGATCACGCAACGGCCGGTCTTCTTCACCGACTCGACCACCGCGTCGATGTCCATCGGCCAGATCGAGCGCAGGTCGATGATCTCGGCGTCCACGCCGCTCTCGCGCGCGGCGCATTCGGCCGCCCACGTCATCGTCCCGTAGGTGATCACCGTCAGCTGCGACCCCGGCCGGAAGATGGCCGCCGAATCCAGCGGCACGCGGTAGTAGCCCTCGGGCACGTTGCCCAGCTCGTGCTTGCTCCAGGGCACGACGGGCCGGTCGTGGTGGCCGTCGAACGGGCCGTTGTACAGGCGCTTGGGCTCCAGGAAGATCACCGGGTCGTCGCATTCGATCGCGGAGATCAGCAGGCCCTTGGCGTCGTACGGGTTGCTCGGCATCACGGTGCGGATGCCGCACACGTGCGTGAACAGCGCCTCCGGGCTCTGGCTGTGGGTCTGCCCGCCGTAGATGCCGCCGCCGCAGGGCATCCGGATCGTGATCGGGCAGGTGAAGTCGCCGGCCGAACGGAACCGCAGGCGCGCCGCCTCCGAAACGATCTGGTCGCTGGCCGGATAGAAGTAGTCGGCGAACTGGATCTCGGCCACCGGCCGCAGCCCGTAAGCGCCCATGCCCACGGCCACGCCGACGATGCCGCCTTCGCTGATCGGCGTGTCGAAGCACCGCGGCTTGCCGTACTTGGCCTGCAGCCCTTCGGTCACTCGGAACACGCCGCCGAAATAACCCACGTCCTGGCCGAACACGACCACGCTGTCGTCGCGTCCCATCATCACGTCCATGGCCGAGCGCAGGGCCTGGATCATGGTCATCGGCTTCATCGCGCCGGCGTCGGCGGGCAGCAGTTCTTGTCTCGTCTTGGTCAGCATGCTCACACTCCCAGCTGCTGGCGTTGGGCCCGCAGGTGCGCGGGCATCTGGGCGTACACGTCCTCGAACATGGTCGCCGCGCTCGGGATGTGGCCGTCCAGCAGCGTGCCGTGGCTCTCGGCTTCCTTCTGCGCGGCCGCGACCTCGGCTTCGAGCTCGAGGCGCACCTGCTCGTGCTCCTGGTCGCTCCAGGCGCCCAGGCCGACCAGGTGCGACTTCAGCCGCTCGATCGGGTCGCCGAGCGGGAACCGCTCCCAGTCGTCGGCGGGGCGGTACTTGGACGGATCGTCCGAAGTGGAGTGCGCGCCCGCGCGGTACGTCACCCACTCGATCAGCGTCGGGCCCAGGTTGGCGCGCGCGCGTTCGGCCGCCCATTGCGAGGCCGCGTACACCGCGAGGAAGTCGTTGCCGTCCACGCGCAGCGAGGCGATGCCGCAGCCCACGCCGCGCGCGGCGAAGGTGGTGGACTCGCCGCCCGCGATCGCCTGGAAGGTCGAGATCGCCCATTGGTTGTTCACCACGTTCAGGATGACCGGCGCCCGGTACACGTGCGCGAAGGTCAGCGCGGTGTGGAAGTCCGCTTCCGCGGTGGCGCCGTCGCCGATCCAGGCCGAGGCGATGCGCGTGTCGCCCTTGATCGCCGAGGCCATCGCCCAGCCCACTGCCTGGATGAACTGCGTGGCCAGGTTGCCCGAGATCGAGAAGAAGCCGGCGCGCTTGTACGAGTACATCACCGGCAGCTGGCGGCCCTTCATCGGGTCGCGCTCGTTGCTCATGAGCTGGCACATCAGCTCGGCCATCGAGACGTCGTCGCGGCTGAGCAGCAGGCCTTGCTGGCGGTAGGTGGGAAAGCACATGTCGCCGGACTCGAGGGCCGCGGCGTGGGCGCAGGCGATCGCTTCCTCGCCCAGGCTCTGCATGTAGAACGAGATCTTGCGCTGGCGCTGCACGACCAGCATGCGGGCGTCGAAGAGGCGCGTCTTCATCATCGAGCGCAGGCCGCGGCGCAGCTGCGCGGTGGAGATCTCCGGTGCCCACGGGCCGACGGCGCGGCCCTCGCGGTCGAGCACGCGGATCAGCCCGTAGGCCAGGTCCTGGGTGTCGAAGTGGGTGGTGTCCACCGGCGGCCTGCGGACGGCGCCGGCCTCCGAGACGTGGAGGTAGGAGAAGTCGGTCGCACAGCCGGGTCGCCCAGAGGGCTCCGGCACGTGCAGCCGCAAAGGCTGGGACGAGCTCATGCAATCGCTCCGCGCGCGGGTAGCGCGCCAAACTGGGTTTGCAAACGGAAGACAACGTCGGCGGGTGGGCCGGCGTCCTCCTCCTTCGGTCCCGCGCGGGTTGCGCGCGAGCCTGCTCAGTTTATTGCCGAAATGGAGCGATGGGGTGCTGGAGCGGGCGTCAGCCGCGCAGCACGCGCGCCAGGGCGTCGCCCTGCAGCACCTCGATCTGGCGCGACTTGGCCAGGCGCGCGGCCTGCGGGCTGAGGTCGCCCAGCGCGACATAGACGCCGTGCGGAACGTCCTGCGCCTGCATCGCCTTGTCGAGCGCCTGCACCGCGTCCTCGCCGTGGCGGGCGGCCTTCCACCGGCGGGCGGACACGAGGCGGGAGCCCTTCCCGCCCCGTTCCAGCAGGAAGTCGGCACCGCCCTGCCCGGCCTGCACCTGCCAGCCCTGGCGGGCGAAGCCGGCGCGCAGCTTCTGCTCGAATTCGGGCCAGCCCATCTTCGACGCGCCTTCCAGCAGCGCCTGGACCTCGCCCTCGCTGGGCGCGCCCATCTGCTTCCAGAACGCAATGCCCGCGATCACGAAGAACGGGAACGCGCCCATGCTCCCCAAGAGCCGGTATTCCGGCGGCAGCAGCGCCTGCACCACGCCCACGAAGCCGATCGCGATCAGGAGGCTGATCCACCACCGCGAACGCAGCAGCACCGCGAACAGCGAGTTCTCCGCCATGCGGAACTTCATTGCCAGCGCTCCCGGTGTCAGTGGTGGTGGCCGTGCTCGCCGTGCACGTGGCGGTGCTCGATCTCCTCGGCCGAGGCCGCACGCACGCCGGTCACCTTGAGCATGAACTTCAGCGCCTTGCCGGCCAGCGGGTGGTTGCCGTCGAGGTGGACGGTGTCGCCCTTGATCTTCATCACGTGGAACACGTGCGGCTGGCCGCTCTCGGTCGTGCCTTCGAGCTGGCCGCCGACCTTCACGCCGGTCGGGAATTCGGACTTCGGAATGACCCGCACCAGCGACTCGTCGCGCACGCCGAAGGCGTCCTCGGGTTGCAGCGAGAGCGTGGTCTGGAAACCGGGCTCCTTGCCGTCCAGGGCTTCCTCGATCTTGGGCAGGGTGTTGTCGTAGCCGCCGTGCAGGTAGGCCAGGGGTTCCTTGCTCTGTTCGAGCAGGCGGCCGAGCGGGTCGGCGACCTTGTAGGTGAGGGTGACGACGGTGTCTTTGGCGATTCGCATGGACGCGATTGTGCCAAGGGGCCCGCGCTTGACGAGTTGGCCCGCGCGCAGCGTGCGAAGGACGTTCCGCATCCGACAGTCGAAAGCGTCCTACAGGCGCTTGCCGTCCGCTGGCGGACAGTGGGCCCGAGCAAGCTCACCCACTACGCCCATGGCCAAAGAAGACCTCGCCTTCGAACACCTGATCGGTACCACCCAGCAGAACCACGAAGCGCGCACCGCCGAGCGGCTGAGCCTGGCGAGGCAACTGCCCAAACGCACGGTCGCGCTGGTACTGGCCGGGGGCCGCGGGTCGCGGCTGCGCGAGCTGACCGACAAGCGCGCCAAGCCGGCCGTTTACTTCGGCGGGAAGTTCCGCATCGTCGACTTCGCGCTGTCGAACTGCATCAACTCGGGCATCCGCCGCATCGGCGTGCTCACCCAGTACAAGTCGCACTCGCTGCTGCGCCACCTGCAGCGCGGCTGGAACTTCCTGCGCGGCGACGCCAACGAGTTCATCGACCTGCTGCCGGCCCAGCAGCGCATCAACGAGGCGGACTGGTACCGCGGCACGGCCGACGCGATCTACCAGAACATCGACATCCTGCGCAGCTACGGGCCCGAGTACATCCTGGTGCTCGCCGGCGACCACATCTACAAGCAGGACTACTCGCTGATGCTGCTCGACCACGTTGAATCGGGCGCGCGCTGCACGGTCGGCTGCATCGAGGTGCCGCGCATGGAAGCCACCGCGCTCGGCGTGATGCACATCGACGAGCGGCGCTGGATCACCGACTTCCTGGAAAAGCCCAAGGACCCGCCCTGCATCCCCGGCAAGCCCGACCGCGCGCTCGGCAGCATGGGCATCTACATCTTCAATGCCGAGGACCTGTACCGGCTGCTCGCCGAGGATTTCGCCGACGGCGCATCGGAGCGCGACTTCGGCAAGAACGTCATCCCGGCGCTGGTCAAGACCGGCAAGGTGCTGGCCCATCCGCTGGGCCTGTCCAGCGTGCCCGCCAGCACGCGGAACAACCCGTACTGGCGCGATGTCGGCACCGTGGACGCGTTCTGGTCCGCCAACCTGGACCTGGCTTCCAACCTGCCCGAGCTCAACATCTACGACCGCGACTGGCCGATCTGGACCCACCAGGAGCAGCTGCCGCCGGCCAAGTTCGTGCCGGACGAGAACGGCCGCCACGGCGAGATCGGCAACGTGATGGTCTCGGGCGGCTGCATCGTGTCCGGTTCGGACATCACGCACTCGGTGCTGTTCTCCAACGTGCGCATCCACTCGTGCTGCAAGATCCGCGAGGCGGTGATCATGCCGGGCTGCGAGATCGGCCGCGGCGCGCGCCTGTCCAAGGTGGTGATCGACCGCGGCTGCCGCATCCCCGACGGCCTGGTGATCGGCGAGGACGCGCGGCAGGACGCCGAGCGCTTCTTCCGCACCGAGAGCGGCATCGTGCTGGTCACGCCGGAGATGCTGGAACAGCCGTGACTTTCCCGTGGCGGCGGGCCGGCGGGCGCGGGCAGAATGCCTGCTCCACAGCCGCCGCCTCGCCATGAGCACGCCGACCGCCACTCCGCTGCCTCCGTTCCGCGCCCTGGGCGACATCGTCCGCGAGCACGCCGCCGCCCGGCCGTGGCACGCGGCGCTGGTGCAAGGCGATCACCGGATGACGTGGGGCGAGCTCGACGCCTTCGCCGATAGCGTGGCGGCCGCGCTGCAGCGCGACGGCGTGCAGCCGCGCGAGAGCATCGCGATCAGCGGCGCCAACAGCCTCGAGTACGCGGCTCTCTTCATCGGCGGCGTGCGTGCCGGCGTTGCCGTGGCCCCGCTGCCCACCGGCGCCACGCCCGAGCAGCTGGCCGGCATGGTGGCCGACAGCGGCGCGCGCATCCTGTTCGCCGACGCCACCGTGCCGCCGCTCGAGCTGCCCACGCCGCGCATCGCGATGGATGGCAGCGCCGGTCATCGTCCCTTGAACGAATGGCTGGCGCCGGAAGGCGTGCGGCCGCAGCCCGTGACCGTACAGCCCGAGTGGCCGTTCAACATCATCTATTCCTCCGGCACCACCGGCACGCCCAAGGGCATCGTGCAGCCGCACGGCATGCGCTGGGCCCACATGGGCCGCGCCGAGGCGGGCGGCTACGGACCGCAGTCGGTGGCGATCCTGGCAACGTCGCTGTGCTCCAACACCACGCTGGTGTGCGCCTTCCCGGCCCTGTCGCGTGGCGGCACGCTGGCGCTGACCCAGGGCCGCTTCGATCCGCCGGCCTACCTGAAGCTGGCCGAGCGCGAACGCGCCACGCACACGATGCTGGTGCCCGTGCAGTACCAGCGGCTGATGGCGCATCCGGAGTTCGACCGCTTCGACCTCTCGGCCTTCATCATGAAGTTCTGCACCAGCGCGCCGTTCCCGGCCGAGCTGAAGGCGGACATCCTCAAGCGCTGGCCGGGCGGGCTGATCGAGTACTACGGCATGACCGAGGGCGGCGGCACCTGCATGCTGCACGCGCACCTGTACCCGGAGAAGTTGCACACCGTCGGCAAGCCGGCCGAGGGCCACGACATCCGCCTCATCGACGAGGACGGCCGCGAGGTTGCGCGCGGCGAATTGGGCGAGGTGGTGGGCCGCTCGCCCGCGATGATGACCGGCTACTACGGCCAGCCCGGCAAGACGCGCGAGGCGGAGTGGTACGACGCGAGCGGCCAGCGCTTCATCCGCACCGGCGACGTCGGCCGCTTCGACGACGAAGGCTTCCTCGTGCTGATGGACCGCCGCAAGGACATGGTGATCAGCGGCGGCTTCAACATCTACCCCAGCGACCTGGAGGCGGTGCTGCGCCAGCATCCCGGCGTCTCCGACGTGGCCGTGATCGGCGTGCCTTCCGCCGAATGGGGCGAGTCCCCCGCCGCCTGGGTGGTGCCCGCCACCGGCGCGCCGGAGCCCGAAGCGCTGCGCCAGTGGGCCAACGAACGGCTGGGCAAGACGCAGCGGCTGGCGGGCGTGCGCTACCTCGACGAGCTGCCGCGCAGCGACATCGGGAAGGTGCTCAAGCGGCAGTTGCGGGAGAAGTGGGGCGCCTGAGCCGCAACCGCATCCCCAACCCCACCGGCGCCATCACGATCGAGATCTTCTCCTGTGGCTCGCCGCCGCCTTCCGGCGCGACCTCCTCGATCTCGAAGTTCGCCAGCAGCATCGCCGCCACCAGCTTGATCTCCGCCAGCGCGAGGTAACGCCCCGGGCACATGCGCGGGCCCGCGCCGAACGGCATGGTGTGGCGTTTGGCGGAGGCCATCGCGTGGGCCGCGGCGCCCTCGGCGCGCCAGCGCAGCGGGTCGAACCGCTGGGGATCGGGGAAGGTCGCGCCGTCCAGGCCCGGCGGTCGCATCAGGCAGATGACGAACTGGCCGCGCCGCACCGCCACGCCGCCGACCTCGGTGTCGACCAGCACCTGGTTCATGATGAACGGCGCCACCGGCTTCAGGCGCATGGTCTCGCCGGCACAGGCCTCCACCACGTCCAGCTGGGCCAGCTGCTCGAGCGATTCCACCCCGGTCGTGCCGCCCAGCACCCGATCGACTTCCTCGCGCGCGGCGGCCGCCGCTTCCGGATGCCGGTGCAGGTGCCACATCATCCAGGCCAGCGTGTTGGCCGTGGTGTCCTCGCCGGCGAGCAGCATGGTGAGCACGTTGCCGGACACGTCCTCGTCGCCGACGCCGCTGCCCTCCCGGTCGCGGGCGGCCACCAGCGCCTGGATCAGGTTCTCGGGCTTGTCGCGCAGCTCCGGCCGCGCCTGCAGCGCGGCCCGCGCCTTGGCGATGAAGCCCTGCACCGCGAGCCGCAGCGCGTCCAGGTGCGGCGCGATCTCGCGGTCGCGCCACCGGCGCAGCCAGCGCGGCGGGTCGAGCGGCGACAGCAGCCGCTTGAACAGTGCCGGCATCACCACGTTGAGATGGCGCTGGATCGTGTCCTCGCCTTCGGTCTCCAGCGTGCGCAGGTCCTCGCCGAAGGCCAGCCCGGTCGTGACATCGACCGTGTAGCGCATCAGGTCGGCCTGCAGGTCGATCACCACGCCTTCGCGCGCGGCCTGCTCCCAGCGGCGCCGCAGCCGCTCGGTCACCTCGACCAGCGCCGGGAAGAACTGCCGGATGTGCACCGGGTCCAGCCCGGCCAGCACCATCGGCCGCTGGCGCCGCCAGGTGTCGCCGCTGGCCGTGAACAGGCCGAGGAAGCCCAGCTGGGCAGAGACCTTCTCGAGGCGCTCGCTGCGGCGGAAGACGTCGGGCCGGCGTCGCAGCACCTGGGCGATGTCGTCGGGCGCGGTGATCACCATGAAGCGGCGGTCGCGGATGCTGAAGGCGAACGGCGCGCCGAACTCGCGCGCCCACTCTTCCAGCCGCAGGTGGAAGCGATCGCGCTGCAGCTGCAGCGCGTTGCCCACCAGGGGCCAGGGCCGCGGCCCCGGCAGCGATTCGACGGTGCGCGTGGCGGCAATCGTGGTGGTGCTGTCCATGAGGGCCAGCGTCGCAGCGGCCCCGGCTGGATGCTCTAGGGTTTTCCCTCGACGAACGGAAAGTTCCCCGCGCGACGGGCCGCGCGCGGCGGGGATTTCCCGCTCCCTCGGATCGATTTGCGCAAATACACTTTGCGGCGGGATCGAGAGGTCCTTTGGGAAGATGAGAGACTCATCTGTTGCGCGCCCCCGGCTTCGGGGGCGCTTTTTTTTGCACTCGGTCAGCGATCAGCTGGTGCGGATCGGCACGAACAGCGTCTGCTCGCCGCGCTTGACCAGCAGCGCCACGCTCTTGCCGGACTTCTGCGCCGCCTGGCGCACCGCATCGACCGAGTCGACCGGCGTGCCGTTGACCGCCACCACCACGTCGCCCGGCCGCACGCCCGCGCGCGCCGCCGCGCCGGTGACGTCCTCGACCACCACGCCGCCGCCGTTGCGGGCCTGGCCGAGCGCCAGGCCCAGCTTGCCCTTGTCGGCCGCCGTCTCGTCGGCGGCCTTGGCCTGGGCCTGGTCCTTCTGCGCGCCGCCCAGCTTGGCCGTCAGTTCGACCGGCTTGCCCTGGCGCCACACCTCCAGCTTGACGTCGCGGCCCGGGTTCAGCGGCGCGATGTAGGCCGGCAGGTCGCCCGAGGCGACGACGGGCTGGCCGTCGATGGAGCGGACCACGTCGCCGGCCTTGATGCCGGCCTTCGCCGCCGGACCGCCGGGCTCGACCTGCGCGACCAGCGCGCCGGCCGGCGTGGGCAGCTTGAACGAATCGGCCAGCGCCTGGTTCACCTCCTGCACCACCACGCCGAGGCGCGCATGGTCCACCTTGCCGTGCTGCACGATCTGCTGCTGGATGCGCGTGGCCAGGTCGATCGGGATCGAGAACGACACGCCCTGGTAGCCGCCCGAGCGGCTGTAGATCTGCGAGTTGATGCCCACCACCTCGCCCTGCGAGTTGAACAGCGGTCCGCCGGAGTTGCCGGGATTGATCGCCACGTCGGTCTGCAGGAAGGCCACGCCGCTGCCGTCGGGCAGGCTGCGCGACTTGGCGCTCACCACGCCGGCGGTGACCGTGGTCTCGACGCCGAACGGCGAGCCGATGGCCAGCACCCAGTCGCCCACGTTCAGCGACCTGGTCGAGCCGAGCTTGGCGACGGGCAGGTCCTTGGCGTCGATCTTGAGCACCGCGATGTCTGTGCGCGGGTCGCTGCCCAGCACCTTGGCGGTGAACTCGCGCCGGTCGGTCAGCTTGACGGTGACCTCGTTGGCGCCGTCCACCACGTGCGCGTTGGTGAGGATCAGGCCGTTCGCGTCGACGATGAAGCCGGAGCCGGAACCGCGGATCGGCACCTCGCGCTCCATGCCCTGGCCGGGCTGGAAGCGGCGGAAGAACTCCATCGGGTCGTCATCGTCTTCGTCGCCGGAGAGGTCCGCCGCGGCGGTCTTGCGCACGCCGGAGACGGTGATGTTGACCACGGCCGGGCCCTGCTCGCGCGTGATGCGGGCGAAGTCGGGCGTGCCCGAGGGGGCGTTGGCCGACGGGGCCGCGGCCGCGGCGACGGCGGGCACGGCGGCATGCGCGGCGGGTTGGTAGTGGGCCAGTTCGACCCCGGCGCCGCCGACGATGCCGGCGGCCATCAGGGCGAGCACGAAAGGCCTGGAGCGGAAGCGCTGGGTTTCCATGAAGCGGGTCCTCGGATGAAGATTTCGGATGCCGCCAATGTGCGCCCCGGCGCTTAGGCCAGTCTTAAGGTCCGGCCGGGAACCGCACCTCCACCCGCAGGCCGTGCAGCCGCACCGAACGGCCCAGCCGCAACTGCGCACCGTGGCGCCGCGCCACCGCGGCCACGATGGCCAGGCCCAGGCCGCTGCCCGGCACGTCGGCGTCGCCGGCGCCGCGGTGGAAGCGGTCGAACACGCGATCGTGGTCGGCCTCGGGGATGCCGGGCCCGCTGTCCTCCACCGCCAGCAGCACGCCGCCCTGCGGTGCACGCTCGATCACGATGTCCACGCGGCCGCCCACGGGCGTGTACTTGACCGCGTTGTCCACCAGGTTGCGCAGCAGCGTGCGCAGGCTCTCCGCTTCGCCGCGCACGGTCTCCGTCTCCATGCCGCCGGCCTCCAGGCCAATGTCGATGCGGCGGGCCTGCGCCAGCGGCAGCAGGTCGGTCACCACTTCGCGGCAGAGGTCGTCCAGCGGCACGTCCGAAGTCGCGGCGCGCTCCACGCTTTCCTCGCGCGCCAGCGCCAGCAGCTGGTGCACCAGTGCGATGGCGCGGGCGATGCCCTCCTCCAGCCGCGCCGCGGCGGCTTCGCGCGCCGGACCCGGCTCCTGGCGTTGCAGCGCCTGCGCCTGCAGCCGCAGCGCCGTGAGCGGCGAGCGCAGTTCATGCGCCGCGTCGGCCACGAACCGCTGCTGCGCCTGCATCGCCTCGCGCATGCGGGCGAACAGCTGGTCGAAGTCGCGCACCAGCGGCCGCAGCTCATCCGGCAGATCGGCCTCGCCCAGCGGCGACAGGTCGTCGGCCGGCCGCGCCGCCACATGGCGCCGCAGGCGTTCGACCGGCGCGAGCGAGGACTCGATCACCGCCCACACGGCCAGCATCAGCAGCAGCCCCAGCAGCGCGACGGGCCAGACGGCGTCGAATGCCAGCGAGCGAGCGCGGCCGCGCCGCTCGTCCAGGTCCTGCGCGATCTGCACCGCATGGCCCGGTCCCGCCAGCGTGTAGACGCGATAGCGCACGCCGTCGACCACCGCGTCGGAGAAACCGATCACCGCCGGTCCCGGCAGGCGCGCACGGCCCGCGCCGAACAGCAGCACGCCGTCCTCGCGCCAGATCTGCACGCTGATGTCCGGCTCGAAGCCGTCGGGACCGAACGGACCACCGCCCTGGACCGAGCGCGCCATCGTCTGCAGGTGCGCGTCGAACAGCGCGTCGGCGTTGCGCAGCGCCGTCCGATAGGCGCTGGCCGCCTGAAGGCCGCTGGCCAGCGCCACGGCCGCCAGCATCAGGAGCAGCAGGCGCCGCCGCAGCGAGTGCGCGCCGCCCGCGCCGGCGTCACGCACGCGGGACCACATAGCCCAGGCCTCGCACCGTCTGGATCAGGCCGGCGCCGAGTTTCTTGCGCAGGCCGTGGATGTACACCTCGACCGCGTTGCTGCTGATGTCCTCTTTCCAGCCGTAGAGCTTCTGCTCGAGCTGGGCGCGCGAGAACACCACGCCGGGGCGCAAGATCATCGGCTCGAGCACGGCCCATTCGCGCGAGGACAGGTTCACCGGCTTGCCGGCCAGCGTGGCCTCGCGCGTGGCGGGGTTGAGCTCGACCTCGCCGTGGCGGATCAGCGCCTCGCCGCGGCCGGCGCTGCGGCGCACCAGTGCGCGCAGCCGGGCCAGCAGCTCGGTGGTGTCGAAGGGCTTGACCAGGTAGTCGTCGGCGCCGGCGTCCAGGCCCGCGACCCGGTCGGCCACGGCATCGCGCGCGGTGGCCACCAGCACCGGCACCCGCTGGCCGCGCGAGCGCAGGGCGGTCAGCACCTCCAGGCCGCCGCGCCGCGGCAGGCCGAGGTCCAGCACGACGGCGTCGTAACTCTCGGACGCGAGCGCCGAATCGGCCATGGCGCCATCGCGGACCCAGTCGACGGCCCAGTTCTCGGCGCGCAGCGCGTCCAGCACCGCCTCGCCGATCATGCGGTCGTCTTCCACCAGCAGCACACGCATGTGACGGTCTCGTTTCTTCTCCACGCCGCTGTGCCGGCGCGCGGCGCTTGGACTCCCGGGAAGCGCCCAGGTTCCCCGATGCTGATCACGGGAAATCCCGGGCCGGCCGGGTCATTCATTTGTGCAAATCCATGGATAGACTGCAAACGTCTACTCCTGAAAATCCGGACTCATCCGAGAACCGGTTGGCCCCTTCGGGGGCCTTTTTCGTGCTTCGCCGGGCTGGCCCCTTCGGGGCCCCTTTCTGTCGCCTGGCCCTTCCGCTGCCTATCATCGCGGAATGCCCACGACCCGCCGGACGCCCAAGGCCTCGCCGCCCGAGACGCCGGAACTCTCAGATTCCGCCGTGCGCGTGCTGCGCCGCTTCCGCATCGTCGTCAACAGCGTCAAGTCGCACTTCCGCTCGGTGGAGAAGAAGGCGGGCATCTCCGGCGCGCAGGCCTGGGCGCTGAGCGTCATCCGGGACCATCCGAACATCGGCGTGGGCGGGCTGGCGCAGGCGATGGACGTCCACCAGTCCACCGCCAGCAACCTGCTGCGTCCCTTGCTCGAACAGGGCCTGGTGGTGGCCGATCGCGCCCCGGCCGACAAGCGCGCGGTGCACCTGCAGTTGTCGCCCGCCGGCGTGCGCGTGCTGAAGAAGACGCCGGGGCCGTTCAGCGGCGTGCTGCCGCAGGCGCTGATGGAACTGGATGAGCGCACGCTGGCCCGGCTGGACCGCGACCTCGGCCGGCTGATCGAGGTGCTGGGCGCGGACGGCAAGGGGGGCGACATCCCGCTGTGGGAATCCACACGCTGAACCCGCCTCGCCGCCCCGCCGCAGCGCTACCGTCCCGGCCGGTGCATCATTCGTCCCTGGATATGAAGCAACCCTGCACGACCATGGAAACTCCCCACGAACACGACGAACCCGCCGCGGCGCCTTCGACCGCGGAGCCGCGCAACGCCTTCCTCGAGGAAAAGGCCTTCAAGTCCCGCACCGTCCTGCTGTTCGGCGAGGTCAGCGACCGCTCGGCGGCGGACATCGCGCGGCGGCTGATCGCGCTGGACGCCGAATCGGACAAGCCGATCGACATGCTGGTGAGCTCGCCCGGCGGCCACCTGGAGTCGGGCGACGCCATCCACGACATCATCCGTTTCATCGGCGCGCCGGTGAACATGATCGGCACCGGCTGGGTGGGCAGCGCCGCCACCCACCTGTACCTGGCGGTCCCGCGCGAGCGTCGCTACTGCCTGCCCAACACCCGCTTCCTGATCCACCAGCCGAGCGGCGGCGCGGGCGGCCCGGCCAGCGACATCGCGATCCACGCGCGCGAGATCATCAAGGCCCGCGAGCGCATCGCCCAGACCATCGCGCGCGAGACCGGCAAGCCGCTGGACAGCGTGCTGCAGGACATCGAACGCGACCGCTGGCTGTCGGCCGAGGAAGCCATCGAGTACGGCCTGGTGGGCCGCATCATCTCGAACAAGTCGGAGCTGCGCCGCTAGCGCGCTAGTTCTTGTTGGACAGCTGCTCGCGCAGCTTGTCCTCCTGCTCGCGCAGTTCGGGCGTGAAGGCTTCGCCGAAGTCCTGCGCCTCGAACACGCGTCGGATCTCGATCTCCGAGTCGCCCGGCATCGGGTTGGGGCAGCGTTTCACCCACTCGATCGCCTCTTCCATCGAGGCGCAGTTCCACATCCAGAATCCGGCCACCAGGTCGTTGGGATCGCCGGCGAACGGACCCTGCATCACCTTGCGGTCGCTGCCGGAAAAGCGCACCCGCGCGCCCTTGGCGCTGGGATGCAGGCCCTCGCCGCTCTGCATGACGCCGGCCTTGACCAGCTCCTCGTTGTAGCGGCCCATCGCGGCCAGCAGTTCCGTGTCGGGCATCGCGCCCGATTCGCTCCAGCGGGTGCCCTTGACGATGACCATGAATCGCATGTCGATCTCCTTTTCGCGGATGGGGTTGGCTGATGTTCCACCTGCACGACGAACCTCGTACGCGGTTTTCGACAAGCGGGCATGAAAAAGCCGGGCCAGAGGCCCGGCTTCGATGCCGATGCGGCGGAAGTCTTACGAAGACGACTTCTTGCTGGCCTTGGCGTCGGCCTGGGCGCGCTTGACGTCGGCGTCGGCCTTGGACTTGGCCGCCTTGGCGTCCTTGTCGCAGGCCTTCTTCTCGTCGCCCTTCATGGCCTTGCACTTCTCGCGCGCGGCCTTGTAGTCGGCGTCAGCCTGTTTCTTCATGGCCTTCGGGTCGCTGCCCGCGGCCATCGCCGTGCTGCCCGAGCCGCCGGACGCGCCCGCGGACGCGCTGGGAGAGCTGCCGCTGGAACCCATGCTGCCGGAGCTGCCGGAGGTACCCGAGGAGGCGCTGGGGGAGCTGCTGCTGGAACCGGTGCTGCCGGAGCTGCCGCTGGCCTTGGTGCTGCCCGAGGCGCCGGCGCTGGTGCCGGTGGAGCCCGACGTGCCCGCGCTGGTGCCGCTACCGGAGGTCTGGGCGATGGCGACGCCCAGGCTCAGTGCGGCGGCCAGGGCGATGAGGGTCTTGTTCAACATGCGTTCTCCTTGGATGAATGGGACAGGCCGGATGGCCAGCCTCCCAGTCAACGCGCGGCCGAGTGGGCGGGTTGTAGGACCACTTCGACAGATTGGGTCATGGGCAGCAGAGCCCAGGGCCGCGCGCGTGCAGTTCCGGCGGCTGAGCCAGTCGGGGCCGTGGAACCCGGGCCAGCCCGCTCGCCATCCGCGGGCGTGCGCGCTACCATGCCCAGCTCTACCGGGCGTCCCAGGAGGACACGGATGGGCTTGACGGGAACGAAGGGTGCGATCGCCGGCTATGCCGGTGCCGTGGTCCTCGCCGCGGCGGCGCTGGCGGTGCGCTGGCTGCTGGATCCCTGGCTGGGCGACAAGGCGCCGCTGGTGGCCGGCCTGGCCGCGGTGCTGCTCCTGGCCTGGAACATCGGGCGAGGACCGGCGCTGCTCGCGCTGGCCGTGGGCGCCGCGGCCGCGGACTTCCTGTTCATCTCACCGCGCGGCTCCTTCGCCGTGGGGTCGGCCCAGGACGAGGTGGTGCTCTGGCTGTTCCTGGCCGTGGGCTGCGTGGCCATCCTGCTGGTGGACAGCGTGCGCCAGGCCGGCCATGACGCCGCGCGGCGCGAAGAGTCCTTGCGCGATCGCGAGGCCACGCAGGCCTTCCTGCTGCGCCTGAGCGATGAACTGCGGCCGCTGGGCGACCCCGTCGAGATCAAGCGCGTGGCCGTGCGCGTGCTGGGGCGCTACATGGCGGCCAACCGCGCCTACTACGCCGAGGTGGAATCCGACGGCGCGCACTGCTGGATCGACAACAGCTTCAACGACGGCGGCCCCAGCCTGGACGGCCGCTACCGCATGGACGCGTACGGCAAGGCGCGCTTCGACGCGCTGCGCGCCGGCCGCACCATCGTCTCCTACGACAGTTCCGCCGAACCCGAGACCACGGCGACCGAGCGCCGCAATACCCAGGCGCTGGACATCGGCGCGCGCATCAACGTGCCGCTGGTGAAGGCCGGGCGGCTGGTCTGCATGCTGGCGGTCAACGACGCTCGGCCACGCGCGTGGACCGCCGCCGAGGTGGAGGCCGTGCGCGAGACCGCCGAGCGCACCTGGGCGGCCGTGGAGCGCGCCCGCGCCGAGCAGGCCCTGCAGGCCGCCGAGCAGCGCGCGCAGCATCAGCGCCGGCTCATGGAGACCGTGCTGTCGCACACGCCGGACAACAGCTACGTGTTCGCGCCCGACGGCCGCCTGCAGTACGCCAACCGCGCCGTGCTCGACCTGCTGGGCCTGCCGCTGGGCAAGGTGATCGGCCGCACGCTGTCGGAGCTCGGCGTGGCGGCGGACGTCACCGACCCCGCGCAGCGCAACATCCAGGGCGTGGTGGACAGCGGCCACGCGATGAGCGCCGAGATCACCTACACCAGCGTGCACGGCCAGCTCCGCCATTACGAATACACGCTGGCCCCGGTGTTCGACGGCAGCGGGCAGGTGGTTCAGGTGACGGGCACCGGCCGCGACATCACGGCTCGGCTGCGGCGCGAGGAACAGGCGCGTGCCACCGCGCGGCGCGACGCCTACCAGTTGCGGCTGGCCGACGCACTGCGCACGCTGGCCTGCCCGATCGAGATCCAGGAGGCGGCGGTCCGCGTGCTGGGCGAGCACCTGGGCGCCAGCCGCTGCTTCTATTGCGAGATGGAAACCGACGAGAACGGCTTCGTCGTGCACCGCGCCTACACCGCGCGCGGCGTGTCGTTCCGCATGGACCGCTTCCAGATCGTCGACTTCGGCGGCTTCATGCAGCGCGAGCTGCTGGCCGGGCGCACCACCGTGCTGGAGGACGGCTGCACCGACCCGCGCCTGAACCTCGCGCAGCACCGCATGTTCCAGCGCATGCGGGTGGGCGGCGTGCTGGCCGTGCCGCTGATCAAGGGCGGCCGGCTGGTCAGCCTGCTGGGCATCAACCAGACCGGCCCGCGCCGCTGGACCGCCGAGGAGATCGCGCAGGCCGAGGACACCGCCGAGCGCACCTGGGCGGCGGTGGAGCGCGCGCGCTCCGAGCAGCAGTTGCGCGATGCCGGCCGGCGCAAGGACGAGTTCCTGGCGCTGCTGGCGCACGAGCTGCGCAACCCGCTCGCGCCGATCCGCTACGCCATCGACATCCTGGCCGCGCCCGGCGTCTCCGCCGCGGAGGTGCAGACGGCCGCGCAGATGATGGCGCGGCAGATGGCGCAGATGGTGCGGCTGATCGACGACCTGCTGGATGCCAGCCGCATCAGCCGCGGCGCCATCGAGCTGCGCAAGCAGCGCATCGAGCTCGCGCCGGTGGTGCGCCAGGCCGCGGAGGCCGCGCGCGCCCTGGCCCAGGGCCGGCGGCAGAAGCTGTCGGTCACGCTGCCGCCGCACGCGGTATGGGTGGAGGCGGACGCGGCGCGCATCGCGCAGGTGGCCGGCAACCTGTTGAACAACGCGTCCAAGTTCACCGGCGAAGGCGGCGCGATCGGGCTCACGCTGGAGCAGGAGGCGGGGCAGGCGCTGCTGCGGGTGCGCGACGACGGCATCGGCATCGAGCCGCACCAGCAGTCGCGCATCTTCGAGCTGTTCGTTCAGGCCGACACCTCGCTGGAGCGCCGCCAGGGCGGCCTGGGCATCGGCCTGACGCTGGTGCGCAGCCTGGTCGAGATGCATGGCGGCACGGTGGAGGTGTACAGCGAAGGCGCGGGACACGGCAGCGAATTCACCGTGCGGCTGCCGCTGGCCGCCCCGCTGCCGCGCGAAGTGGCCCCGTCCGCTTCAGCGCCCGGCGGCGCGCGCACGCAGGGCCGCCGCGTGCTGGTGGTGGACGACAACCGCGACAGCGCCGCGATGCTGGCCATGCTGCTCGGTCAGTCGGGCCACGAGATCCAGATGGCCTATGACGGGATCGAAGCCCTGGAAGCGGCGCAGCGCTTCCGGCCCGACGTGATCCTGCTGGACATCGGCATGCCGCGGCTGAACGGCTACGACGCCTGCCGGCAGCTTCGCACCCTGCCCGGCTGCGGCAACGCCCTCATCGTCGCGATGACGGGCTGGGGCCAGCAGGAAGACCGCAAGCGCTCGGCCGAAGCCGGCTTCGACGCGCACCTGGTCAAGCCGCTCGATCCGCAGGCACTGCGCGAGCTGCTCGCCTGCGTGCCGGCCGCCGAGGCCGCTGACTAGTTCAGCGCCTCGACGATCGTTACGTTCGCCATCCCTCCGCCTTCGCACATGGTCTGAAGGCCCCAGCGGCCCTTGCGCCGGCGCAGCACGTTCAGCAGCGTGGTCATCAGCTTGGCGCCCGAAGCGCCCAGCGGATGGCCGAGCGCGATGGCGCCGCCGTGCACGTTGAGCCGCGACGGATCGGCGCCCGTCACCTGCAGCCACGCGAGCGGGATCGGCGCGAACGCCTCGTTGACCTCGTAGGCGTCGATGTCGTCGATGCCGATGCCCGCCTTGCGCAGCGCGGCCTGCGTCGCGGGGATCGGCGCCTCCAGCATCACGACCGGGTCGTGGCCCATCACCGAGAGGTGGTGGATGCGCGCCATCGGCTTGAGGTTGAAGGCCTTGACCGCCTTCTCGCTGGCCAGCATCACGCCGGCCGCGCCGTCGCAGAGCTGGCTGGCGCTGGCCGCGGTGATCACGCCGTCGGGCTGCAGCAGCTTGACGCCGGCGATCCCCTCGAGCGATGCGTCGAAGCGGATGCCCTCGTCGACCGTGTGCGCTTCATGGGCCATGTCCTCGCCCTGCTTCCAGGCGCTCACCGGCAGGATCTCCCCGGCGAACGCGCCGGCCTCGGTGGCGGCTTTCGCGCGGCGGTGGCTCTCCAGCGCGTAGGCGTCGAGCTGGTCCTTCGAGAGCCCGTACTTGCGCGCGATCATCTCGGCGCCCATGAACTGGCTGAACTCCACGTTCGGGTAACGCTCGCGGATGCGCGGGCTCATGTAGAAGCCCAGGCCGTTCTTGCGGGGCAGTTCGCTGGGCGTGAACATGGGCACGCGCGACATGCTCTCCACGCCGGCGGCGATCACCAGGTCCTGCGTGCCCGACATCACCGCCTGTGCCGCGAACTGCAGCGCCTGCTGCGACGAGCCGCACTGGCGGTCGATCGAGGTGCCGGGCACCGACTCGGGCAGCCTGGACGCCAGCACCGCGTTGCGGGCGACGTTGGACGACTGCTCGCCGGCCTGGCTGACGCAGCCCATCAGCACGTCGTCCACCGCTGCCGGGTCGACGCCGCTGCGGTGCACCAGCGCGTTGAGCACCTCGGCGGCGAGGTCCACCGGATGCCACCCGGACAGGCGGCCGTTGCGGCGCCCGCCTGCGGTGCGGGTGGCGGCGACGATGAAGGCTTCGGGCATGGCGGTCTCTCCTGGAATGTCGTGCGCCGATTTTGCCCAAGCGCCCGCGGCTATGCTCGAGAACCATGATCGTCCTGCACCACTGCGTCAGCGCCCGTTCGTTCCGTCCCCTGTGGACGCTGGAGGAACTCGGCGCCCCGTACGAACTGCGCATGCTGCCCTTCCCGCCGCGCGTGCACGCCCGCACCTACCTGCAGGAGAACCCGCTGGGCACCATCCCGCTGCTGGTCGACGGCGACACGCGCATGACGGAATCGGCCGCGATCTGCCAGTACCTGTGCGCGCGCCACGCGCCCACGCCGCTGCAGGTGGAAGCCGGCGAACCGGATTTCGGCCCCTGGCTCAACTACCTGCATTTCGGCGAGGCCACGCTGACCTTCCCGCAGACGCTGGTGCTGCGCTATTCGCGCTTCGAGCCGCAGGAGCGCCGCCAGCCGCAGGTGGCGCAGGACTACTCGAAGTGGTTCCTGGCGCGGCTGCGCGGGGTCGATGCGCGCCTGGAAGGCCGCGAGTGGCTGGCGGCCGGCCGCTTCACGGTCGCGGATGTCTCGGTGGGCTATGCCCTGCTCCTGGCGAGCCTGCTCGATCTGGCGCCCCAGTTCCCGCCGAACGTGCAGGCCTACTGGCAGCGGCTGCAGCAGCGCGAGGGCTACCAGCGGGCGATGCGCAAGCAGGACGATGCGGCCCGCGCTCAGGGCGTGTCGCCGGTTCCGCCGACCGAGGTGTCCGCGTAGAACGCCGCGCCACTGTCGCATGCGCGCCGCGCTCCACACGCGGCGCCCAGCGACAATGATCGCGATGCAACTGGACGAGTCCTTGCGCGAGTCGGTGCGGCGGCGCCTCGGCAGCTTCGAATCCCGGCGCGCCGAGCACGCGTCGCACCAAGCCGCCGCGGTCGTGGTCGCCCTGGTCGAGGAAGGCCTGGGCGCCGTGGTGGATGGTCTTTCAGCGCCATCGCAGTGGAGCCGCGAAGCCGCCCTCCTCCTCACCCGCCGCGCCGCGGGCATGACGCGCCACGCGGGCCAGTGGGCCCTGCCGGGCGGGCGCATCGATGAAGGCGAATCGGTGGAAGAAGCGGCGCTGCGCGAGCTGCACGAGGAAGTCGGCCTGCGCCTGGAGCCCGCCGAAGTGCTGGGCACGCTGGACGACTACGTCACGCGATCGGGCTTCGTCATCACGCCGGTGGTGGTGTGGGCGGGGACGGCCGCCGAGCTGGTGCCCAACCCGGCGGAGGTGGCCAGCATCCATCGCATCCGCATGCGCGAGTTCATGCGCGACGACGCGCCGCTGCTCGAGCCTTCGGAAGAGCCGGGCCGGCAGATCCTGCGGATGCCGGTGGGCCGCCACTGGATCGCCGCGCCGACGGCGGCGGTGATCTACCAGTTCCGGGAAGTCGGCATCGCCGGCCGCGCCACGCGCGTGGCGCATTTCGACCAGCCGGTGTTCGCGCGGCGCTGAGCCGCGGAAATCAGGTCGCCATCACCGGCAGGCGCCGCGTGATGATCTCGCGGGCCTCGGCCATGATGCGCTCGATCAGCTCGGCGCAGGTCGGCACGTCGCGGATCAGGCCCGCCACCATGCCGCACGACCAGACACCGGCATCCATCTCACCCTTCTGCATGATCCTCGGGTAGACGCCGGCCACCTCTCCGAAAATGTCGTCGAAGGTGACGGCGGCGCCGAGCGCCTTTTCCTTTTCCAGCAGCCGCTCGGCCGCGGCGTTCTTCAGCACGCGCTCGGTGTTGCGCAGCGGGCGCATCACCAGCCGCGTGTCCAGCTCGCTGGCCGCGACGATGGCGTCCTTCACGTTCTGGTGCACCGGCGCCTCTTTCGTGGCGAGGAAGCGCGTGCCCATGTTCATGCCATCGGCGCCGAGCGCCAGCGCGGCCACCAGCGAGCGGCCGTCGGCCATGCCGCCGGAAGCGACGAAGGGGATCTTCAATTCCTCGGCTGCCCGCGGAAGCAGGATGAAGTTGGGCACGTCGTCCTCGCCCGGATGGCCGCCGCATTCGAAGCCGTCGACGCTGACCGCGTCGCAGCCGATCGACTCGGCCTTGAGCGCATGCCGCACCGACGTGCATTTGTGGATGATCTTGACGCCGGCTTCATGCAGCGGCGGCAGCCACTTCTGCGGGTTGTTGCCGGCCGTCTCGACGATCTTCACGCCGCCGTCGAGGATGGCCTTCACGTAGCCGGGATAGTCCGGCTGCTTGACCGCCGGCAGGAAGGTGAGGTTGACGCCGAAGGGCTTGTCCGTCATCGCCTTGCAGCGGGCGATCTCGCGCGCCAGGTCCTCGGGCGTGCGCTGCGTCAGGCCGGTGATGATGCCCAGCCCGCCGGCGTTGGACACGGCCGCCGCCAGCTCGGCGAAGCCGACGAAGTGCATGCCGCCCTGGATGATCGGGTAGCGGATGCCGAAGAGTTCGGTGATGCGGGTCTTCAATCGCTGCTCCTTCGCCGGCGCAAAAGCGGCGAGGCAATGTAGCAGGGCCCCGCCGTGCACGCTTGTCACGTGCGCGGCGGGGCCCCGCGTGCCGGCAGCGAACGCTTACGGCGCGAACTGCAGGTCGGTCACCTGGTCAGCCGTGGAGACGTCGGCGTCTTGCGTGATGTCGACGAAGCCCTCGGACGAGCCTTGCACCTTGTACTTGCCCGCCACCGGGGTGTCGGCCACGAAGGTGGGCGTGCTTCCGGCCGCGTAGGCCGCCTTCACCGGCGCGCCGGCGGACACTCGCAGTGTGTAGGTGGCGGCCACCGCGTCCACCGGCATCGCCGTGACCTGGAAAGTCGGGCCGCCGGTGAGTTGCTGGGTGGCGCGCACGTCGGCCGTGGTCACCAGGGTGGTGGTGCCGGTGCCGGACGAAGCGGTGCCGGTGATTTCGCGCATCGTCGCCGCCGGCGGCAGGAACGCCGTGGCGGTGCCGTTCACGAGGGTCGTGGCGGCGGTCACCGGAACGCTGGTCAGCACGGCCGTGGCGCGGCCCTCGGAGGTGATCACCACGTCGTAGTTGCCGGCGGCCAGGAACGGCAGCACGAACTTGCCTGTGGTGTCCGGCACGGTCGAGCGCATCACCACGCCGTTCTGCTGGGCCGACACGGTCGTGCCATTCAGCGTCATCGTGGTCGAGACGTAGCCCTGGATGCCGGCCTGCAGCCGCTTGGACAGCGACAGCACCGGCTTGAGGTTGTAGCCGCCCGAGCCGCCCGCCGTGACGATGGAACGGCAGGCGTCGAAGTCCAGCACCAGGTCGGCCAGGCCGTCGGCCTCGACCTCGAACTTGGACTTGAGCTTCAGGCCGCTCTGCTGCGCGCTGGGCGTCTTCAGCGGTACTTCGGTGCCGCCGGTGGGATGGACCGAGTTGGCCAGCGGGTTGGCGCCGGTGTTCGCCGCGAGCACCAGGCGGATCTGGCTGTACGTGCCGGCGGGAACGTCGGTCTGGCCGAGTTCCTCCAGCGTTCCGTTGGTCAGCTCGAGCAGGTCCAGCCGCTTCGGCGTAGCCAGCACGATCTCCTCCCAGCCGCCCTGCGAGTCGTCGGCGCCGTCGCTCTTGTGCATGCGCACGCGCTCGACGGTGACGTACACGTGGTCGTAGCCGCAGCTGGGTGCGTCGGTGAGCGCCAGGCGCACCGTGCCTTCCGGAGCCGTGGTCGCCGCGCTTCCGCCGCCGCCACCACCGCCGCATGCGGCCAGCACCAGGGTGCCGGCCAGGGCCGCCACGGACACCAGGAATTTGTTATTGCTCAATTGCATCGCTTCTCCTCTTTCAGGAGCCGCGATGCTCAGCCGTGGGAAGAGGGCCAGCTGTGTGCAGTCGTAAGAAAAGCAGCGGGACCGCTCAGCAACCGCCTGTTCCTAACCGTTGGTTGCGAACTGCTGGGAAATTTTCCCAACAGGGCCCCTTAGCGTTGCGACGGCGACACGCGCGGGCCGCCGCCGTAGCCAGCCGGCGGCCGAGGCGTCCCACCCGCAACCACCTGCACCGCGCAGTACTTGAACTCCGGGATCTTGCCGAACGGATCCAGCGCGGCGTTCGTCACGAGGTTGGCCGCAGCTTCGTAGTACGCGAACGGGATGAACACCGCGCCGCCCGGCGTGCCGTCGTCGCGGCGCGCGTGCAGCGCGACCTCGCCGCGCCGCGAGCGCACCGTCACCACGTCGCCCGGCTGCAGGCCCAGCTTGCGCAGGTCCTCGCCGTTCATCGACGCCGTGGCCATCGGCTCGATGGCGTCCAGCACCGTCGCGCGCCGCGTCATGCTGCCGGTGTGCCAGTGCTCGAGCTGGCGGCCGGTGATCAGCACGAACGGGAAGTCGGCATCGGGCCTCTCCGCGGCAGGGATGATGTCGGCGGGCACCAGTTTCACGCGGCCGTCGGGCGTGGGGAAGCGCTCGGTGAACACGATGGGCTGGCCGGGATCGTCTTCCGACAGGCAGGGATAGGTGACGCTGGACTCGCGCTCCAGCCGCTCCCACGAGATGCCGGCGATGGCCGCGTGCATGGCCTGCCGCATCTCTTCGTACACCGCGGCCACGCCGCTCTCCTCGCCTTCGTAGCGCCAGTCCAGGCCGAGGCGGCGCGCCATCTCCTGGATGATCCAGAGGTCCGGCTTGGCGTCGCCCGGCGGGTTCAGCGCGCGGCGGCCCAGTTGCACCATGCGGTCGGTGTTGCTCACCGTGCCGGTCTTCTCGGGCCAGGCCGAAGCAGGCAGCACCACGTCGGCCAGCCAAGCGGTCTCGGTCATGAAGATGTCCTGCACCACCAGGTGCTCCAGGCTCGCCAGCGCATGACGCGCGTGGTTCAGGTCCGGATCGCTCATCGCCGGGTTCTCGCCCATCACGTACATGCCGCGCACCTTGTGCGGATCGGCGTCGTCGGCCAGTGCCTTGTGCATGATCTCGACGACCGTGTAGCCGGGCTGGTCGTCCAGCGGCGTGCCCCAGAAGTCCTCGAACCAGGCACGCGCCTCGCCGTTGTCCACCCGCTGGTAGTTGGGCAGCATCATCGGGATCAGGCCCGCGTCGCTGGCGCCCTGCACGTTGTTCTGGCCGCGCAGCGGATGCAGGCCGCTGCCGGGCTTGCCGATCTGGCCGGTGACGCTGGCCAGCGCGATCAGGCAGCGCGCGTTGTCGGTGCCGTGCACGTGCTGGCTCACGCCCATGCCCCACAGGATCATCGCGCCCCTGGCTTTCGCGAAGGCGCGCGCCACATCGCGCAAGGTCTGCGCCGGCACGCCGCAGATCGGCTCCATCGCCTCGGGGCTGTAGCCGCGCACGTTCTCACGCAGAGCCTCGTAGTTGCTCGCGCGTTCGCGCACGAACGCCTCGTCGGCCAGGCCTTCCTCGATCACGACGTGGATCAGCGCGTTGAGCACGGCCACGTCGGTGTCGGGCTTGAACTGCATCACGCGCCAGGCGTGGCGGCCGATGTCGGTGACGCGCGGGTCGGCCAGCACGATCTTGGCGCCGCGTTTCGCGGCGTTCTTCATCCAGGTCGCCGCGACCGGGTGGTTGCCGGTGGGGTTGGAGCCGATCACCAGGATCAGCTCGGCCTGGGCCACGTCGTTGACCTGGTTGCTCACCGCACCCGAGCCCACGCCCTCCAGCAGCGCCGCCACGCTGGACGCGTGGCACAGGCGCGTGCAGTGGTCCACGTTGTTGCTGCGGAAACCGGTGCGCACCAGCTTCTGGAACAGGTAGGCCTCCTCGTTGCTGCCCTTGGCGGAGCCGAAGCCGGCCAGCGCCTTGGGGCCGTGCGTGTCACGCAGGTCGCGCAGCTTGCCGGCCGCGAGGGCCAGCGCCTCGTCCCAGCTGGCCTCGCGGAACACCTCACCCCAGTTCGACGGGTCGGGGGCTTGCGCCGGGTCCTTGGGGATGCCGGGCTTGCGGATCAGCGGCTTCGTCAGCCGCTGCTCGTGATGCACGTAGTCGTGGCCGAAGCGACCCTTGACGCACAGCCGGCCATGGTTGGCCGGGCCGTCGCGGCCTTCGACGGCGACGATCTTCTCGTCGCGGACCTTGTAGGTGACCAGGCAGCCGACGCCGCAGAACGGGCAGACGGAATCGACTTCGCGGTCCACCACCTGCGAGCCGACCAGCGTCCTGGGCATCAGCGCGCCGGTGGGACACGCCTGCACGCATTCGCCGCACGCCACGCAGGTGCTCTCGCCCATCGCGTCGTCGAGGTCGAAGACGATCTTGCTGGCCAGGCCGCGCCTGGCGTAGCCGATGACGTCGTTGACCTGCTCCTCGCGGCAGGCGCGCACGCAGCGCGTGCACTGGATGCAGGCGTCGAGGTTGACGGCCATCGCGGGATGGGAGAGGTCGGGCGCGGGCGCTTCGCGGCGCAGCGCGGTGAGTTCGGCGCGGGGCGTGATGCCCAGGCGTTCGGCCCAGGCCGACAGCTCGCCGTGCTGGCCTGCCTCGCCCCCGGCGTCGGTCCACTTGAAGCCGCGCTCCGGCAGGTCCGCCAGCAGCATCTCCACCACCATCTTCTGGCTCTTGCGGGCCCGCTCGCTCTGCGCCTTCACCTCCATGCCGGGCGTGACCGCGCGGCAGCAGCTGGGAGCGAGCACGCGCTCGCCGGCTACTTCGACCACGCAGGCGCGGCAGTTGCCGTCGGGCCGCAGGCCTTCCTTGAAGCACAGGTGCGGGATGTCCACGCCGGCGCGCTGCGCGGCCTGCAGGACGGTGTCGCCCTGCAGGGCCTGCACCTTCACGCCGTCCAGCGTGAATTCAACGAGAGGCAGATCAGGAGATTTCATGCGGGAAGTACTTGCTCACGCAGCGGATCGGGTTGGGGGCGGCCTGGCCCAGGCCGCAGATCGAGGCGTCGGCCATCACCTGCGACAGGTCTTCGAGCGTGGGGCCGTCCCAGGCCGGCGCCTCCATCAGCTTCGCCGCCTTGGCGGTGCCGACGCGGCACGGCGTGCACTGGCCGCAGCTTTCGTGCTCGAAGAAGCGCATCACGTTCAGCGCGGCGTCGCGCGCGCGGTCGCGGTGGCCCAGCACGATGACGGCGGCGGAGCCGATGAAGCAGCCGTGCGGCTGCAGCGTGTCGAAGTCCAGCGGCACGTCGGCCAGCGAGGCCGGCAGGATGCCGCCCGAGGCGCCGCCCGGCAGGTAGGCGTAGAGCTCGTGGCCGTCCTGCATGCCGCCGCAGTATTCGTCGACCAGCTCGCGCAGCGTGATGCCGGCGGGCGCGAGCTTCACGCCCGGCTGCTTCACGCGGCCGCTGACGCTGAACGAACGCAGGCCGCTGCGGCCGTTGCGGCCCGACGAGGCGAACCACTTCGGCCCGCGCTCGACGATGTCGCGCACCCAGTACAGCGTCTCGAAGTTGTGCTCCAGCGTGGGCCGCCCGAACAGGCCGACCTGCGCGATGTAGGGCGGGCGCATGCGAGGTTCGCCGCGCTTGCCTTCGATGCTCTCGATCATCGCGGACTCCTCGCCGCAGATGTACGCGCCCGCGCCGCGCCGCAGCTCGATCCGCGGCAGCGGGCACGGCGGGTCGGCGGCGAGCCGCGCCAGTTCGCGCTGCAGCAGCGCACGGGCATCGTGGTACTCATCGCGCAGGTAGATGTAGACGGCTTCGGTGCCGACCACCTGCGCGGCGACCAGCAGGCCTTCCAGGAAGCGGTGTGGATCGCGCTCCAGGTAGAAGCGGTCCTTGAACGTGCCCGGCTCGCCCTCGTCGATGTTCACGGCGAAGAGGCGCGGTGCCGGCTGCTCGCGCACGATGCGCCACTTGCGGCCGGCGGGAAAGCCTGCCCCGCCCAGGCCGCGCAGGCCGGAGTCCTCCATCGCGCTCAGCACCGAATCGGCGTCGACGCGCCCGGCGGCCAGGGCCGCGGGCAGCGCGTAGCCGCCGGCCGCGCGGTAGGCGTCGTAGTCGATGGCGGCGGGCGCGGGCTCGACCGCCTCACCGCGCGCGGCCGCCGCCACCTTCTCGGGCGTGGCCACCGGCACCGCGGCCTGCCCGACCGCGACGGCCGGCGCCTGCTCGCAGCGGCCGATGCAGGGCGCGGCGACGACCCGCACGTCCCGGCCCAGCAGCGCGGGCAGGCGCTCCAGCAGCGCGCCGGCGCCGGCCATCTCGCAGGCCAGGCCGTCGCACACGCGCACGGTGAGCCCGGGCACGTTCGCGTCGGCCGTCACGATCTCGAAGTGGTGATAGAAGCTCGCGACCTCGAACACCTCGGCCATCGGGATGTTCATCTCGCGCGACAGCGCCACCAGGTGCGGCTCGCGCAGGGCGCCGAAGCCGTCGTTCAGGCGGTGCAGGTGCTCGATCAGCAGGTCGCGGCGGTGGCCTTCGGGCGGGCGGTCGCCGAGGCAGTCGCGCACTTCACGGAGGGCCCGGTCGTCGGGCTGGCGCCCCTTGAGCTTGCCGTGGCGGCGAAGGCGTTGGCGCAATTGCTCCTCGGTGGCCAACGGAACCGCCGGCACGCCCGGTCGGGTCGGAGTGGAATTCATCGACGCGCATTGTGCCTACACGCACCGCGCCGCCTCGCGCCTACGCTCGTGGCTGACTGAACGGAAGAACGACCATGGCCCTCCCCCACGCCCAGCTGATGGACATCGTCAACGTGGCACCGCTCGGCGAGGCGCTCGCGAACGCGGTGAGCACCAGCCTGATCAAGACCGACCGGCTGCAGCTGCTGCACATGGTGATGCGCGCCCACCAGGACCAGCCCCAGCACCATGTCAGCGACGAATGCACGATCCACTGCCTGGAAGGCGACATCGAGGTCGTGATGCCTGGTGGAGACCGCCGGCTGCGCGCCGGGCAGCTGGTGGTGCTGCCCGCCGGCGAGAAGCATTCGCTGCGGGCGCGGGCCGACAGCGCGGTGCTGGTCACGCTGATCCTGCGCAACGGCGATGCAGGGCACGGCGGCGGCGCGGGCGCGCGCACGCTGACCGGAGACGCGCCTGCGCGCTGAGGCGGCTCAGCGGCCGAAGTTGGCGGCCAGCACGCGCTGGCGCACGTAGCAGCCGCAGGCCTGGCGCTCCAGGCCGGGACGGTCGAGCACCCGGATGTGGCCGCGCGAATAGCGCACGTAGCCCTTTTCCTGCACGCGCATCGCGGCCTGGCTCACCGTCTCGCGGCGCACGCCCAAAAGGCGCGCCATCAGGTCGTGCGTCATCGCGAGTTCCGGCACCGGGCTGCGGTCCAGCACCAGCAGCAGCAGCGTGCACAGCTGGCGCTCGGGCGGATGGTGGCGGTTGCAGATGGCGATCTGCCAGGCCTGGCCCAGCAGCGCGGCGGCATAGACCAGCAGCACGTCGCGCAGCGTGGCGTCGGCCTGGAAGACCTCCCGCAGCAGCCGCCCGCTGATCTTGTAGGCATGCCCTCCCGCCAGCACCAGCGCTCCCGCGCCGTGGGCGCCGTTGAGGCAGGCGCCTATGCCCAGCATGCCTTCGCGGCCGACCAGTCCCACCTGGATGGTGGTGCCGTCCACGTCCGTGTGTACCAGGCTCAGGACGCTGTCAATCGGAAAATAAGCAGTCCTGACCGGCTGCCCGGCCGTTGCGAGCAGGCCGCCGGCAGGCAGATGGACCTTTTCGACGGCGTCCCCCAGTCGCGCGAGCACTTCCCTTGGAAGCTGCTCCAGCAGCCGATTGCCCGTGCAATCCAAGGATGGGCTGAACGGTGTCGCCGTTTGTTCTTGCATGTCGGCCTCCCGCGGGGTTGGGGTTGCAAGGGTAGTCTTTTGGATGCAGGAATCAAGTGCAATCCTTACAACTTCACACAAATACGCATGTGGCTGCGTGAATACACGCACCGACGGACTTGACAGTCGGTTCGATCCTACAAGCCAGTTCCTCGGGAGAGACACATGCATTCGGACGAAACCACCTCGACCGAAACGCTGACCCACCCCCTCGCGGCGGGGTCCCGCGCAGGCCGGCTCGCGCGACTGGCACGCGAGAGCCAGCGCAAGGATCAGTTCATCGCCACCATCGCGCATGAGCTGCGGAACATGATGGCGCCGCTGGACGCGGCGCTGGAGATCCTGGAGCACGGCCGCGACGACCCCCTGACCGTCGATCGCGCCCTGCCCGTGGCGCGGCGGCAGGTGAAGCACCTGTGCCACCTGGTGGACGACCTCCTGGACGTGGGCCGCATCGTCAACGACCAGCTGGCGATGGATCGCACCCTGCTGGAGCTCCAGCAGATCGTGGAGGAGACGGCCGCGGCCTGCCGGCCGATGTTCGAGGCCCGCCACCAGGCACTGACCCTGCGGCTGGACCCGGCCACGGCGCATGTGCGCGGCGATGCCGTGCGCTGGGCCCAGATCGTCACCAACCTGCTGCACAACGCCTCGAAGTTCACCCCCGCGGGCGGCTTCGTGGAGATCCACCTCAAGCGCGACCCGGACGGCCGTACGGCCGAGTTGCGTGTCTGCGACAACGGCTGCGGCATTGCCCCGTCGGAGCTCGAAGCCATCTTCGGGATCTTCCGCCACTCGCGCGACCGCGCGGGCATGGGCATAGGGCTGGCGGTGGTGCGCCGCCTGGTGGAACTGCACGGCGGGACCATCCACGCGGAAAGCGCCGGGCCCAACCTGGGCGCGGCGTTCGTGGTGCGGGTGCCGCTGCTCCCGGAAGCGCCGCCGGCCTGCCCGGCGGCGATCCGGATCACTCGGCCTTGAAGCCGGAGGCCTTGATCGGCGCTTCCCAGCGCTTCAGGTGCGCGACCTGCGTCTTCATCAGCTCGGCCGAAGGCGCGTGGCTGGGCACCAGGCCGAACGAGTAGATCTTCTCCTGCACGTCGGGCGCGCGCAGCGCCTGGGCCACCGCGCGATCGATGCGCTGGACCACCTCGGCGGACATGCCGGGCGGGCCGAACATGCCGAAGTACGCATCGGCCGTCATGTCGATGCCCGCCTCCTTCAGCGTGGGCACGTCGGGCAGCGCGCGCGTGCGCTGCTCGCCGGTGACGGCCAGGATGCGGACCTTGCCGGCCTTGTGGTGCTCCAGCGTCTCGGACGCCGTGTCCACCATCAGCGGCACCTGGCCGCCGATCAGGTCCTGTGCCGCCGGCGCGCCGCCCTTGTACGGGATGTGCTGGAGCGTCACGCCCGCCGCCTGCGACAGCAGCTGTCCCGCGAAGTGCGGCACGGTGCCGGCGCCCGAGGTGGCGTACTGGGCCTTGTTCGGGTTGGCCTTCATCCAGGCCAGTACCGCCTTGATGTCGCCGGCAGGCGCGGCGGGGCCGGCGGTGATGGCGAAGTCGAACACGCTGAGCCGCGAGACCGGCGTGAAGTCCTTGATCGGGTCGTAGCCCAGGTTGCTGTACAGCCACGGCGCGATCACCATCGCGCCGCTGGGCGACACCACCAGCGTCTGGCCATCGGGCGCTGCGCGCTTGAGCTCGCCGAGCACCACGCGGCCGGCGGCGCCGGGACGGTTCTCCACGATCACGTTCTGGTTGAGCGCGGGACGCATTTTCTCCGCCAGGAGGCGGGCGATGATGTCGGCCGACCCGCCGGGCGGGAAGCCCACCAGGATCCTCATCGTCTTGTCCTGCGCGAAGGCGGCCGGCAGGGCCAGCGTGGCGGCCGCGGCGGCGGCGAAGTGGCGGCGTTTCATGGTTTGTCTCCTTGGGGATCGTTGAATCAGGCGGTCGCGCCTCGCGACTCGCCCAGCGCCTGCAGCACGCGGGCGTTCTGTTCGGGCAGGCCCACGCTGATGCGCAGCCAGCGCGGCAGGCCGTAGGCCTCGAGCGTGCCGACGTGGATGCCCTGCCGCACCAGCGCGGCATGCGCGCCGGCGGCATCGCCCAGCTCCACCATCACGAAGTTGCCGGCCGAAGGCAGCGACCGCAGGCCCAGCCGCTCGAAGCCCTGCGCGAGCTGCTCGCGGCCCTGCAGGTTGAACGCGTTGCTGCGCGCCTGGAAGTCGTCGTCCGCCAGCGCCGCGGTGGCGGCGGCCAGCGCGGGCGTGGTGATGTTGAAGCGCGGCCGCACGGCGTTGAGGCGCGCGATCAGCGCGGGCTGCGCGACGCCGTAGCCCACGCGCAACCCCGCCAGGCCGTACGCCTTGGAGAAGGTTCGCGCGACCAGCAGGTGGGGAAAGCGCTGCACCCAGCCCATGCTGTCGTAGCGCTGCGCCGGGGTCAGGTACTCGGTGTAGGCCTCGTCGAGCAGCACGGTCGCGTGCGCCGGCACGCGTTCGATGAAGGCCCGCAGCTCGTCGCCGGGCAGGAAGGTGCCGGTCGGGTTGTTCGGATTGGCCACGAACACCAGCCGCGTGCGGTCGTCGATGGCGGCGAGCATCGCCTGGAGGTCGTGCCCGAAGTCGCGCGCGGGCACCACCACGTGCTTCGCATGCACCAGTTGCGCGGCCTGCGAGTACACGATGAAGCCGTATTGCGAGGAGACCACGCTCTCGCCCGGACCCACGAGCGCATGGGCGGCCATGGTGAGGATCTCGCTGGAGCCGCTGCCCAGCACGATGTGGGCGGCCGGCACCTCCAGCCGCGAAGCCAGCGCGGCCCGCAGCTGCACGCCGGCGGCGTCGGGATAGCGGTCGGATCCGGACAGCGCCTGCGCGGCGGCCTCGCGTGCGGCCGGCGGCATGCCCAGCGGGTTCTCGTTGGCGGCCAGGTGGAGGATGGGAGTGGAGGCGGCGATCATTTAATACATTCAATATATCGTCGGCCCGAAGCCGAGCGCATCGGGACGGACCCTGCCGCGGCCGCGAACTTTCGTGGGAACATCCCGCGCCATGACCGACCTCGCCCGCCTCCAGTCCGTCCTCGATCCGCTCTTTCCCGGCCTCATGGGCGTGAAGCTGCTCGAGGTGTCGGCCGACCGCGTGCTGGCCGAACTCGTGGTGCGGCCCGATCTCTGCACCACCGGCGCCACGCTGCACGGCGGCGCGTACATGGCGTTCGCCGACACGCTGGGCGCGGTGGGCACCTTCATGACGCTGCCCGCGGGCAAGGCCACCACGACCACCGACTCCAGCACCAAGTTCACCGCGAGCGCCAAGGCGGGCAGCACGATCCGCGGCGAATGCGTGGCACTGCATCGTGGCCGCACCACCCAGGTCTGGCAGACCTCGGTCCGCAACGAGGCCGGCAAGCTGTGCGCGGTGGTGACGCAGACGCAGCTGGTGATCGACGCGAAAGGCTGACGGCGCAAGCAGCCCGTTCGGACTATCCCCGTAACGGGCCCCGTCCTACAGCAGAGCCAGGAAGCGCTTCCTACGATGGGATCTCATCCATCGCAGGGCAGGCATGATCATCAGCAGTACCCCCGCCGCAGGGACGAATGCGGCGCGCAGGACCT